>Ga0314774_1000771_pt1 | contig 23054 bp, 37 predicted proteins | sample MetaGCBIA2018_FD_204515 | JGI IMG/M metagenome (GOLD analysis project Ga0314774, IMG submission 204515) | Cryopeg brine microbial communities from Beaufort Sea near Barrow, Alaska, United States - CBIA 2018 | ecosystem: Environmental > Aquatic > Marine > Coastal | place: USA: Alaska | collected...
AATTCGCTGAGGTCGACATCCTCGAAGACCCGATGGACCTCGCAGCAGCCAAGGAACTCGGGCTCATGGCCGCGCCCGTCGTCGTCGTGTCATTCGGCGTCCCCGGCGATGACGAAGCGTGGTCGGGATTCAACCCGATCAAACTCGGCCAGTACTTGGGCGCAAAGCCCACCGCAATCAACAACGAAATGAGCAACTGAACATGGCCGGCGAAATCCAAATCACAGTCATCGGAAATACCACAGCAGACCCGGAACTTCGGTGGACTCAGAACGGCCTCGCGGTCGTGAACCTGACCATCGCGAGCACCCCGAAGGTGTTCGACAAGCAGGCGAACGCCATGAAAGACGGTGACCCGGTATTCATGCGGGCGAGCGCGTGGCGTGAGTTCGCGGAGCACATCGCGGGCAGCCTCACGAAGGGCACGCGAGTGATCGCGTCGGGCGTTCTCAAGCAGCGCCAGTACGAAACCAAGGAAGGTGAAAAGCGATCGAGCATGGAGTTGCAGATCGACTCCATCGGGCCCGACCTGCGATGGGCTACAGCGTCTGTCACCAGGGCGCAGTCCGGCGGTCGAGGCGCACCGGCGGCGCAGGGCAACGACGAGCCATGGCCCGCGACGGCGCCGGTGGCATCCGCGCCGCCCGCTGCTGGCGGACAAGATGTGTGGAATCAGCCGGGCGAGTTCTCAGACCAAACCCCATTCTGACCGGCACTTTCGCTGGAAATTAGAACGTGTTTCCGGTAGAATTAGAACGTCCCCGCAGCGTGTTGGAAGCGCGCTACGGGGACTGACCCAACAAATCGTTACGACCGATTGGAGGGCTTCATGGATTCTATCTGTGCAGTCGAAAACTTCCGTAAACCGGAACGCTGGAACTCGGTTCCCATTCCCGAAAGAGTCGCACTCAGGGCCGTCACCAACGTTGACGTTCAGCCCGATGGGTGCTGGATCAGTCGCTACTCAGTGGCCTCGCATGGCTACTCGCAGATCGGGTGGAATAAACCAGGCGATCGCGCTGACCGCCATGTGGTGCTGGGCCACCGGGCGGCATGGGTGTCGGTGAATGGCCAGGTGCCGCTCGGTATGACGATCGACCATATCTGCAAGGTTCGTCGATGCGTAAACCCCGACCACCTGCGGCTCCTGCCCAACTACGAGAATGCCCGCCGAACTCATGGCCGGGATTGGCCGATGGGCTACTGCGCGAATGGGCACGATTCAACCCACCTTGAGACGGCTACGCGGGCCAGTGCAGCGGGTGGCACCTCGACGCGCTGTAAGACGTGCACGCAGGCGTCACGTCAGCGCTATCAAGACAGAAAGAAAGCAGAGAAGATGCAGACGAAAGGCACACCATGAGGGCTGAGAGATGACGCTGCACTACGAAGGCGAGGGCGTAACCCTCCATCACGGCGACTGCATCGAGGTCATGCGGTCGCTACCTGACAACTCGGTTCATGCCATCGTCACAGATCCTCCATATGGCCTAGGTTTCATGGGTCGTGCGTGGGATGACCTGCCGCCCGGCCTTGACTTCGCCATCGAGGCATTCCGGTTGCTCAAGCCGGGCGGGTACATCTTGGCGTTCGGTGGTTCGCGGACATGGCACCGGTTGGCTGTTGCGGTCGAGGATGCAGGATTCGAGATCCGCGACTCAATCGCTTGGCTCTATGGAAGCGGGTTCCCGAAGTCGCTGGACGTCTCGAAGGCGATCGAATCGCGGGAGCGCGGCGAGCTTGTCCGCTCAAAGTTGCTGCACTTTGTCGCCGAACGTGGGATTGACGGAAAATGGCTCGAAGGGCAGGGTATAGCGTCGGCAGCGTCATTCACTGACTGGACCACTGGCGGACATGTCCCGAGTGAAAAAAATTGGTCAATCGTCAAGGGTGCTCTTGGAGTCACCCCCGAGGAGGAGGCCATATTCGAGCGCGACATCCTAGACGAAGGGACATCTCGACGCGACGATGGAACCGTATACGGATTAGGCCACTCGGGGAGAAGACTCGGGGGTGCAGTAACCCCCGACGCCGCAACCTGGGAAGGCTGGGGCACCGCTCTCAAGCCAGCTTTCGAGCCGATCGTAGTTGGCCGCAAGCCACTCGGGCAGACGGTCGCAGCGAACGTGATCGAGCACGGCACCGGGGCACTGAACATCGACGGGTGCCGTGTGAGTGGAGCTGATGCGCTCGTGCGCCCATCCGTGGCGCGGGACGATAACAACGTTCTCGGCAAGGGGCTAGGCGCGGGAGTGCAGGTCGAGCCTGCGGGCCGCTGGCCGACGAACGTTCTGCTGGACGACTCGCAGGCCGAATCGCTGGACGCACAGACGGGCATCCTGACGAGCGGCCTCATGAAGGCACGCACGGAACGAGCACCTACACGCGGCGGAACAATCTACGGTGCCCAGGATCGCAACATCGTAGCCGGCGACACTTACGCAGATTCAGGAGGCGCGTCCCGGTTCTTCCCGACGTTCCACTACGAGGCGAAGGCACCCGGCAACGAGCGCCCGAACGTTGATGGTGTGCAGCATCCGACGGTGAAGCCGCTGGATCTGATGCGCTGGCTGGTCCGGCTCGTGACTCCACCAGGCGGGACCGTGCTGGAACCGTTCGCCGGTTCGGGAACCACTCTCGAGGCGTGCCTGATCGAGGGGTTCGAGGTGATCGGCATCGAGCGTGAGGCCGACTATCTGCCGCTGATTATGAAGCGGATCACGAAGCCGTTGCAGGTGTCGTTGTTCGGAGAGGCGATCGCATGACCCCCGCCACCGTCGCCGCCATAGCCCGCTCACTCGCCAGCGTAGGAGGTTGCTACGTCTACGTCGCGGCCGCGTTCAAGCACGGTGAGCGGAGCCCGTAGCCGTTTAGTACCTCGCACCACAGAAACACCAAGGCACCCACCGTCCGGTAGGGGCCATTTTTTATGCCCAGAAAGGCAATCATGAGCACGACAACTTTGGCGCGGCCGACGTTCGGCGGGGCATCGGTAATCAGTAATGGCCTCACAGTCACGGACCTCTTCTGCGGGGCCGGCGGATCATCGTCCGGCCTCGTGGCGGCGGGGTATCGCGTTGTCATCGCGGCGAATCACTGGAAGATGGCGATCGACTCGCACCAGATCAACCACCCGACCACGGACCATGACAGCGCAGACATCTCCCAGGTCGAGCCGTCCCGATTCCCCACGACGGACATCCTGTGGGCAAGTCCCGAGTGCACAAACCACTCCGTCGCCAAGGGCATCAAGCGCCAGCGCGACATGCAGGCGCAGCTCCCAGGCATGGCCGACAAGCTGCCCGATGCCGCGGCCGTGCGATCCCGGGCGACGATGTGGGACGTGCCGCGCTTCGCCGAGTATCACCAGTACAAGGCGATCATCATCGAGAACGTCGTCGACGCTTACCGGTGGGTGCAGTTCCCTGCATGGCTGATGGCGATGGAGTCGCTCGGTTACGACCACGAGATCGCCTGGGTGAATTCGATGCACGCGCAGGCGCTCGGTGATCCGGCGCCGCAGTCCCGGGACCGCATGTACGTGGTGTTCTGGCGGAAGGGCAACACGAAGCCGAACCTTGAGAAGTGGACGCGGCCGGAAGCGTTGTGCGAGACGCACGGCATCATCAAGGCCGTCCAGACGTTCAAGAAAGCTGAACGCTGGGGCAGGTATAAGAGCCAGTACGTCTTCAGATGTGGCCAGTGCGCGGCTGTTGTCGAGCCGGGGTGGCTGCCCGCATCTGCCGCGATCGACTGGAACATCGAGGGCGTGCGCATCGGTGACCGGGAGCGGCCGTTGAGCCCGAAGACGATGACGCGAATCGAGAAGGGCATAGACAGGTATTGGCGGGTGAAGGCACCGCACCCGCTGATCACTGATGGGATCCGCGGCGAGGGTACGGTTCAGTCCGGTCATGCGCCGTTGAACACGCAGACGACGGCTCAGACGAAGGGTCTGCTGATTCCTGTCGAGGGCCGCGAAGGGAAGTCGGCAGGGCTGGCATCGGATCCGATCCGCACGCAGTCCACGCGAAACGAGACGGCGATTGTTGTTCCGCTGCGAAACCACGGAGTCGCGAAGAGCGCCGGGCACCCGATCGACACGGTGGCGGCGAACGGCAATCATCATGCGCTCGTCATGCGGAACAACACCGGCGGCGCCGAGATGACGACGCCAGCGAGCGAGGAGTTTCGGACGATCACGACGGCCGGGCACCAGTCGCTTTTGGTGCCGTACTACGGGACGAGCATCCCGGCGCCGACGAGTGACCCGCATCGCACGCTGACGACCGTCGACAGGTATTCGCTGCTGACGGGGTCCGTCGATGTTGAGGACTGTGTCTTCCGCATGCTGACGCCTGACGAGATCAAGCGGGGCATGGGGTTCGCCGGTGATTACAAGCTGCTCGGCACGAAGCGGGAGCAGGTGAAGCAATCAGGGAATGCCGTGACGCCGCCGAATTCGCGGGACCTGGGCGCGGCCGTTGCTGAGTCGCTCGGCGCATTGTTTGGCCTCGCAGCGTGACACTCAAGGGCGCGTTCAATGCGCCGCAGCCGACGCCGGGCCGGTCGTGGGATTCACCGCCGGAGCATATCTGTTCGGCGTGCCGGACGCCGTTTGGGAAGAGCGCCATCAGATGCAAGAACGAACCGAAAGAGGAGGCAGAGCAATGAGCACTGAGCGAATCACGAAGCGGGATTTCAGTGAGGTGATCCGGTTGGAGGTGACCCTGTCGAACGGGCACGAGATCACGCTGCGGTCAAAGCCGCATCGGCCCGACTACTTCACCCCGCGGGACCGGCGCGAGTTCGTCGAGCGGCAGCAGTGGGAGCAGCGAAACAACGCGCGGGAGTTCGGTCTGACGGTCGCGAGCATCGAGGTGTTCACCGACCTGACCGAGGTCGCAACTATCGAGCGCACGTACACGAAGACCGTATTGACCGAAACGAGGGGCGAGAAGTGAAGAAGTCAGATGAGGCATGGGCGGCGCGGAAGGTTGAGCGTGGCGATGGTCGGGCGTGTAACCCGGAGACGGAGTTTCGCCTGGGGTTCGCGGCTGGCACGGTGGATCCGTTTCGCTGGCGGGGCTTGTATGCGATCGCGGCGAAGCGGGCGGCGCAATACGAACTGGTGTTGCGTGAGGCTGGCCTGCCGGTGGGGGATGCGTTGGAGCGGGATGTGTTCTCGGCTGAGGACGTGGCCGCGGCGAAAGCGGAGGCGCTGGAAGAGATAGCCGACGAGGTCCGGCTGATCCCGTTCTGGGGCGCTGAGGGTGCCACGTACTTCGACGCTGACATTAGCCGCGATTACGTTCTCGACAAGATCGCGAAGGCCACCCAGTGACCCGACGCATCAGGACCACGAGGCAGGCACAACGACTCCGACACCGAGCCGAACTCATCCTCGCCAAGCGCCGAGTAGATGCCGTTCGCGCCGAGCAAGTGTGGGCAGTCGCTCACGCATTCGCGGCGCAGGCCGATCGGTGGGCGCTGGGTAGGGCTGAGCAGATAAGGACCGAACGCGCGCAGGCATGGCTCGATAAGCGGGCAGAGATCAAGGGAGAGCAGGGAAGCAATGAGAATCAAGATTGAGTTCAAGGATATGACTGAACCTGATGAGCGTTTCGGCACCTACGACACGGATTACAACGTGAACCTCAATGACCTACTGAGGACTGTCAACGCGAACGCGTTTATCAAGGTCACGTGGCGCAAGCCGACCGGTGAACGCACCTACGCGGACACGCCTGTCCTCTTGGCGACCGACACCATCGCGACGATCGTGGAGGCGTCAGATGGGCGTAAATGACGCAGGCGAAATGTTGGAAGTCGCCAAGGAAGAATGCGGGCGACTTGAACGGGAGGTGGCAAATCTCAGGGCGGCTGAGGATTTGGTGAATTCTGAGCATGCCGACGTAGTAGCGCAACTCAAGCTGACGGCCGCCGAGGATCTGGTCTACGTGCGGAGGATCGAGGCCGAGCGGGATGCAGCGTATGCGGCAATCGAGCGGGTGCAGAATCTCACCGGCGACATTGGCCCGGAGGCGCGGCGCATCCTCTCGCAGTTGCCCACCGACGCCCTGGCTCAGGTCAAGGCTGATGCGTGGACCGAGGGCTACGAAGCGGGCAGGGACGACGAATCGTTCTGTGCGCGTGGTTTGTCGAGCGACCCCGATGCCGCTGAACACCCGCACGACAACCCGTACGCCACCGACGCCCTGGCGGCCGCTCACACGGCCGACCTGCAGCGGCAGAACGAGGTCTATGCGGCGACCCCGATGAATGAGGGGCTGGGCGAGTGAGCGCCGACGAGTGCCGACCGGTTGAGGTTGACGGCGAGATCATCAGCGTGCGCGGCTCAGAGCCGATGGATGCCGAGGAGCGCGTGATGTTCGGCGGAGTCGTGCGGGCCGCGAGAGCGAAGGTCGCCGCAGATCGGGCCGCACATGATGCCGAGGTATGGGACAAGGGCTATGCGCAAGCACTGATCGATGATGGCTATGTCCTCGAAGGATCGGGCTACCACCTGCGCGTGAACCCGTACGCTGCGGCCCCTGAGTCACCCCGTACCCCCTCAACACCCCAACCAGTAGCAGTAACCCACACCAGCGCAGACAGCGCACGAGAGGACGAATCATGAGCAATTCGATGAGCTTTGGGATCAAGGTCAAGAGTGCCGAGATGAAGCGGGCTGTCTGGGTGTCGCCGAGAGGCACGACCGCGCTCAAGATGCACGCGAGCGGATGGGATACGAAACCCGAAGCCGAGACTGCTGCCACCGGTTTGCAAGAGCTGAATCCGACGCTGGCATTCAGCGTCGCCCGCCTGATGGAGGAAAAGAAATGAGCAACAAGGAACTGATCGAGAACGCCAAGATATTGGCTGATCCAAAATCCAGCTTCGACATTCCGCGTGTCGCGAAGGTAACGCTTCAGCGCATGCTCGTAGCCCTCGAAGCCGCTGAGTCGCCGACTACTCCCGAGCCAGTCGACGAGCGGATCGAAGCGTGGGACAGGATTGCCAGACACCCGTTCTTTCGGGAGTGCTACGACTCGGAGGCCCCGCTGACTGACGCGATGCTGGTGAAGTTGTCCCAGTCGCCGACCACTGGCACAGTTCACGACCTCGATCAGATCGTTGACAAGGCCGCGGATAATGGCGAATCCGTGCAGATCCGTGACGCATCCCACCGTCCGTGGATCATCTACAGCGATGAAGAGGGCGACTACTGGGCGACCTCATACACGCACGAGGACGACGACGCGCCGATGCCGTGCCGGTTCGAAAGCGCCTCGATCCGCTACCCCGTGGAGGTGTTGTCATGAGTGATGTCTCGGACAAGCTCAAAGAGATCCTTATCGACAAGTCGCCGAATGTAGGCAAGCAGGAGTTCATGGCATGGCTGACTGCCCGCAAATCTAGCGACCCCGTCGAGTCCCTGGCCCAAGTAATCGCGACGGCTGTCGAGGTGCAGTGCGGGTGTCATTCTGTTGGGCTCGCTGAGGTGAGGCCGCTAGATCGGCACATTGCTGAAGCGGTGATTGCTGCAGGGTGGACGCCACCGCGCACGGAGAGAGTGATCGAGTGCAAGATCCCAACTTTCGACTGGGCACCTTGCTCAAAGCCAGGGACGTGCACATACCCGAAGCGCGAAGTCATTCAGGCGGTGCAGTCATGACCCACGCACTCATCGCCGCGGTCGCCATCCTCATTGGGGCGCCCCGTGGATGAGCGCGTGCACCTCGCGAAGAAGCCCGGCGGCGCCGTCGAGTTCCGCATCAAGGCGGCCGACGCCGAGGCGATGGGCATGGAGCGCGTCGCCTCTGAGATCCATTCCCGCGGTGTCGCTCCCGAAGACCTGGGCGAACCCGTATTCAGCAAGTACACCCGACTGTGGACGATCCCAGTCAGAAAGCAGGAGACCGAATGATGAACGACACGGAGGGCAAGGTGAGGGCGCGCGTCTGGTCAACAGGGCGCGGCAAACACCGCACATGGCATTACGTCGTCAAGCGCGGCGACGGAAAGCCGGTGCTGTACGACAACACCGGGCAATTCGCGCCGATGCTCGCCAGCGCACTCATGCGGGTTGAGGTGCTGCGCCACATGGTCACTGCGGGCCACAAGCTCAAGGCGTATCGAGGATGACCGCTGAGCATGCGCCCCAGCCGCCGGCGCCGCGCATCGCCGGGGTGGAGTGCCCGACACGGGATCTCCGCGCCGCCCTCACTGATGACGAGTTCTGGCAGGACGTCGCCGACGCCCAGCACCCCCTCGGCATCTGGAACCCCGAGCCGACCGACCTCGACGAAACGGCAACGTTTCAGAACGAGCCGTGCAGTGAGTGCGGCGAACACGGCGCGTGCGCCACCGACGCCGAGGGCCGGGCCCTGATCCACATCCAAACGAACGGAGAAGACGAATGAGCATGGACAACAACACGGCGATCGTGATCGTCGCTGCGGTGATCGCCATAACAGTGATCATCCGCGATATCTGGGGGCACCACGAATGAGCTACCTGCCCTGCGTCACCGTGACGATGGAAGACATCAGATCGTGTGTCATCCGTGACCAGCACGCCAGCAACTGCGACGGCATGGAATGGCAGTACGACCGAGAGGCCGAATGCTCCTACCCGTCGAACCTCGAATGCAAGGGATGCTTGCCGGCGCCTGCCGAGCACGGCGCCCTCTGCTACTCGTGCTTCGAGAAGACGCGCGAGGCCCTGAAAATCGCCCTCGATATGATCACCCACCTATGTTCAATCGAACGGGCGCAGCAACTCGACAAGAACGGCATCCGAACCTCGGCGACATGGATCCTGCCAATCCCGAATACGTGGCGCACAGCCGACGAGCTGATCATGCTCCTCGGCCACCCGGCGCCAGGGTTCCCGTCCGATGCGAGCGTGTTCGAGGTCGACGCCATCACCGAGCGTTACCTCGACCTGATCGACGCCGACGAGTGGGTGTCACGGGGCGATGGCGCTGAGGCTGCCGTTCGCTTCTTCCGCCTGATGCAGAACGCACTCGCGCAGCACCCGTTCGAGGACGTCGAACACCAGGTGAAGAACGTGAGGTGCTGGGAATGCCGTCAGCTCACTCTCCTATGGAAACCGCCGCTCGACTTCGACGGCGCGATCAGTATCGAGTGCTCGACGCTGGATTGCGGGTTCGTGGTGGATGACACGCTGTATGCGATCCTCGCAGCCTCGCAGCTCGACAAGGTCACGTCGGCCATTCGCGAGCGGAAAGCCGCTGAGCTTGCCGAGACGCGCGCGGTAAGGGCAATCGAGAAGCGGCGAGTCAAGGCCGAGCGGGTGGCAGCGGAACGCGCATTCCTCGCCGCGCACACGTCCAAGAGGTGGGCAGCGTGACCGACTCGGCAGCCTGGATGAGCATCAGGGAAGCCACGGCAGTCACGAAGCGCCACCGCCAAACCATCTGGCGGTGGATTCAAGCCGAGTACGTGAGAACGCTCACCACGCCGGGCAGCCACCGCGTGCTCGTGCGCAGGTCCGACATCACCGAGACGGAGAGGGCCACATTTGACGGGAGGACGCCCAAGAAACGGACCTGATCGAAACCCAACCGGCGTGTTTGCTTGTCGATAGGTGTAAATGTTTCACTTGATGTTACAATCGGTAACAGCAGCATAGCTGTCTCAACTGTTCAAAAAGCCCTTGTCTTTCCCGCCGATTGGCGGATGTGACCGGGGCTTTACCTGTCCCACCGGGACACCCAGGCATGTCCCGTAGGTGTCCCGGTGGGACACACTCCAACCCCTAGTAGCCACACCCGCTCACCAAACTGCAGGCCAGCAGGCGCAATCTCCACTCGATGCCGTGCGCTGAGCCATGAAAACAGGCGGACGACGACTCACAGGGGACCACTTGCCGGGGCCGGGAAGTCCCAGACGTAGCGGTGTAGCTCTCCGCGGGAGCAGGAAAAAACGAGCTGGTGGGCGACTCACAAGGTCGCCCGCCCCCAAAACTTGCCAGTGTTCCCACAGGGCGCACCCGTTCACCCCAAGCTCAGGGGCGGCAGATAACGAGCAGGGCAACGGAAAGCCCACGTCCCGAGCGAGAGCACGGACGATCAAACCGGAGCGCGTAGGTCAACAGGGCCGATCGGGCGCAGACATGAGCCGAAACACGAGCTGGTTCGCCGCAGACGCATACGGCCCCCACATTCTCCCGCCCCAGCTACTCCCTGGGGCGGTCATCCTTTCCGGCCGCTGCGTCAACGCTGTCCCGCATTGCAGTGAAGGACCCCTGAAGGCGCTAACCCTTTTATGTCGCTGGTCATCCTGCGCGGCAGCCGGAACCCCCATCGAGTAGACGGGAACCCATGATCTCCCGATTCCGCGTGGCGACTCGCTCCTCGCATGATGGATCAGGCATCCGCCGTCAGATCTACGTCCACATCTACGACGACAAGGTTGAGATGCAGAAGGCCCACGCGAAAGCACGCGGCCGCACATGGGAGCCCGGCCAGGACGTCGCCGGCGGCATGGCTGTTCAGACACGTGCAGGATTCGAGTGGCCAAGCCCCGACCCTGGCCCTGTACTCGTCATTCGCCTGTGGACCGGGCAGATCACTACTCGCACGATCGCGCACGAAGCAACTCACGCAGCGGCCGTGATCTTCTTCATGGATCACGTACCTGGGTGGGAAAGCAGAGCGCGCGGCATCTTTTTAGGCAACAACGAACCCCTCGCCTATGCCGTCGGTGACATCACGGCAGAGATCGTCAGCGGACTGTACCGGCTGAAGCTCCTGCCCTGATCACATCACCCGGTAGACAGCGTGATTCTTACCCCAAACACGGGGGTTTGACTCCGCGCCACAAGCAAGAACCGCATAAACACGCGGAATTCTCCGAAACCCCGACCGGTAAGGACATCGCATGGACCCCTCCCACTTCCTCGTCATCACCGATGAGTCCTACGACTGTTCCATGGTCCACGGCATCTACGACACGTTCGACGCCGCCCGCGACGACATTGAGCGCCGCACCAGTGCAGACCGATACTTCGCCACCGCCCAGATTCAGGAATGGACGGGCAGCACCTCCGGCCGAACATGGGAACGCGAAGGCGCAGCCCTCAACTGGGCCGAACGGTAACCGAACACAGCAACACCCCGAAGCCCTCACCTCACCGGTGGGGGCTTTTTGCATGCCCAAAGCATCCCCACAGCGTCCAGGCGTCGCCGTGCAGCCCAACATTCCAATCGAGGTGATCTTGTGGCACGTGCAACATTCCTCACGGAAAAGGGCGCGAAGGCTCGGGAGCTGTTCGATCAGGGTCTCTCGTGCAATGCGATAGCGAAGATGCTCGGTGTTTCGCCGGCGACCGTGAGTCGCTGGGCGGCGAAGGCGAAGCTCTCGTTTGATCGGGAGCGAACGTCGCTCGCTGTCCGTGCTCACACTGTCGACCTGGCGGAGTCGCGTCACCTGCTCGTGCAGAAGATGATGACCGTCACGCACGACATGCTCGACTCAATCAACAAGCCGTTCAAGGTGTACAACTTTGGCGGCAAGGACAACACCTTCGCTGAGGCAGTTCTCGATATCGCCCCTGTGGATGCTCAGCGCACAATCATGGTCGCTGCGGGCATCGCGTTCGATAAGTCCACGCGCATCCTCGAGAAGGACAATGGCGGGCTCGACGAAGCTGTGGGCACGCTGGACACTCTGGCAGCTGGATTCGCGGCTGCTGCGGAGGCGTTGCGCGCTCAGGACGAGACACCAGCCGATGGGGCTTGAGGGTCTACTCGGTCAGGTGTCAAAGGCTCAGCTGCTCTCCATCGTCGACAGCGCCAAACGGACTATCTCACTCTGGTCCGGTGCGGTGTCGGCGGGCAAGACTGTTGCGCAGGTGATCGCGTTCCTGATCGCTGTTCGGATGGCGCCGCGCAAGGGCCTGATCATCGTCGTCGGTAAGACGCTGGCGACGATCTACGCCAACATCTTCGTACTGTTGCAGGACCGGGACATCTTCGGTGCGACGATCTGCAACCAGGTCGCGTACACACCGGGTGCGACGTCGGCGGTCATCCTTGGCCGCGAGGTGCTACTGATCGGTGCGAACAACGCCGAGTCCGTCGCCAAGATTCAGGGAAAAACTGTTGTGCTCGCCCTCGTGGATGAAGCGACACTGCTGCCTGAGGCGTTCTGGAACATGCTCGTCACCCGGCTCCGCGTCGACGGTGCCCGCATCCTCGCCACCATGAACCCCGCATCCATGAACCACTGGATGCGCAAAGAGTGGATCCTCAAGGCCGACGAGAAAGACGTCATCCACTTCCACCTCACGATGGCCGACAACCCGAAGCTGCCCGAGGGCTACGAAGCGCGCATGAAGCGCTCGTTCTCGGGTGTGTTCTACGACCGCATGATCCTCGGCCAGTGGACGAACGCCGCCGGCGCTGTGTACCCGATGTGGGACCCGGCACGGCATGTGATCGAGTTCGACAAGATGCCACGCATCGCACGGGTCCTCTCGGACGGCATCGACTTCGCCGTCTCGCACGCCTCCGCTGCTCTTCGTGTCGGCATCACCGCTGAGAAGAAGCCGCGCCTGGTCCTCATGGATGAGTGGCGTTATGACCCACGGGACCACTACGGCGCCACACTCGCCCCGTCCGATCAAGCCGTGCTCTACCGCACGTGGACTCGGGAGAAGCACTCCCCGCACGAAGCAGAGTTCGCCCCGGAATACACAATCGTCGACCCGGCTGCCGCGCACTTCTCTGCCGAGCTGCGGAAGTTCGATGAGATGTCCCTGCAGACCGCGCACAACGACGTTCTCAAGGGCGTCGGCGCGATCTCCCGACTGCTGTCCAACAACCAACTGCTCGTCACCGACCGCTGCAAGGGCTGGAACGCGGAGATCACCGAGTACCGGTGGGACCCGAAAGCGACAGCCAAGGGTGAAGACGAAGTCGTGAAGGACGAAGACGACTCCCTCGACGCGGGCCGCTACGGCATCTATACACCCCGCTCGAACTGGCAGTTCCAACTCGACGCCGCCTAATCCCTTCGGGGCTCATAACCCCTTGGAGGTCTCATGGCTGACACTTTCCCCCCGGCGCCGTACGACGAGGCGTTCAAGCAGCTGCTCATCTACGATGCCCTGTACGCCAACGACGTCAACGCGATCCCTGACCAGCAGGGCCAGCCAGCCACGCACATGCACAACGGTCAGCCGTACTCCGGCGGCATCGTCGGCGCCGTATCCAAGGGCATCATCGGAACGCCGGTGGGCGAGAACCGTTCGTCCCTGTCGATCCCCGTCGCCGGTGACCTCGCGCAGCTGTCCGCGGACCTGCTGTTCGCTGAGGCGCCGAGCATTGTCCTGCCTGACTCTGTCGACACCGCGGATGCGAATGCGACACCGGAGCGGGTGCAGGCGCAGGAGCGCCTCGACGTCATCATGTCGTCGGATGCCGCGCATGCTGAACTGCTGCGCGCTGGTGAGTATCAGGCCGCGCACGGGTGGACGTACCTCGCGGTGGTGTGGGACAAGAGCTTCCGCGACAACGTCTGGTTTCGTGCGTACCGCGCCGACTGCGCCATCCCCGAGTGGCGCCACGGTGCCCTGTCCGCGGTCACGTTGTGGTCGGAGTACCAGCGCAAGGATGACACCTACCGCCTCATGGAGCGGCACACGCCCGGGCAGATCACCTTCAGCCTGTGGAAGGGCGACAAGGGCGAGAAGGGCCGGCAGGTCCCCCTCGACACGATCACGGAGACCGAGCACTATCTCAAGCTGATGCCCGTCGTCGATGGCGAGTCACTGCCCATGGCCGACACGATGGACATCGTCCTGACCACGGGCGTGCCGTACCTCACCGTCGAGCACATGCCGAACATGCTGCCGCACCCGATCTGGGACCGCAAGGGCGACCTCGCGAACCTTGGCCGGTCGGACTACTTCGGCATCGAGCCGATGTTCGCTCGCATCAATGCGCTGTGGTCGTCGCTGATGCGCGACTTCGACAACGGCATGGGCCGCCTCTCGGTCCCCGAGTCGTACCTGCAGCTCAACGGCCGCGGGCAGGGCGCGTCATTCGACATGAACCGTCAGGTGTACTCGCCGCTTGGTGGGCTCGTCGACGACGGCAAGGGCGGACAGATCACCATCAGCCAGTTCGCAATCCGGGTGCAGGAGCACCTCGACACCATCGTCGCGCTCAAGCGGGAGATCGCCCAGAGCGCCGGGTACTCCGTCTCGCACTTCGGTATCCACGAGGGCGGTACGAAGACCGCCACTGAGGTCACCGACGACAAGGCCGACTCGGAGCGCACCCGCGACAAGAAGGCGCTGTACGTCCGCCCTGCTCTCGCCCGCCTCGCCCGCACCGCACTGGCCATCGACGGCCTCGTGTTCCCCGGCAAGGGTGGCGCGCTGATCGAGGAGCTCCCGAAGATCACCTTCGCCGAGGTGTCGCAGGTGAACCCACTCATCCGGGCGCAGACGACGCAGGCGGAGATGCTCGCCCGGGTTCGCTCGATCATCTCGGGCGTGCGCGCCGTACAGCCGAACCTCAACGCTACGGAAGCGGCGGCCGAGGCTGCGCTGATCAAGGCCGAGAACGGGATGGAACCCGAGGCCGACCCGACAACGGTCACCGACTAACCCACGTTCTACACGTTCTACACGTTCACCGCAGGGGTGAGCGTTCACCAATGCGGCCAGGCGCCGCGAAGGAGCACCATGTTCATCCGCAATCACACGTTCGGCCCGATCCGCCCGTCGAAGCTCGCCCTGATGGGTATCCGCTTCATCAACGGGGAAGGCGGCGCGGCTCCGGTCGAGCCCGTCACTCCCCCGGTGCCGGCCGTTGAACCGGTCGCACCCGTCGCCCCAGTGGAGCCCGTCACCCCGAAGCCGACGCCGCCGCCTGCTGAGCCGGTCACGCCGCCCGTCGAGACGTTCGATGCCGCGTACGTGAAGAAGCTCCGCGAGGAAGCTGCAGCCGCCCGAGTCAACGGCAAGACCGAGGCCGAGACCGCAGCGAAGGCCGCTAGTGAGGCGATCTACAAGGAGTTCGGGCAGAAGCTCGGACTCGTCGAAGCGGATGACGAGACGACCGTCGAGACTCTCTCCGCGAAGATCCAGGAGAAAGACACCACCATCACCACGCAGGCCGCGGACATCAAGGCTGCACGCCTCGACAACGCCCTGCTCAAGGTCGTCGGCACCCACGGGGCTGACTACGACCTCCTCACAGACTCCGCAAGCTTCCAGGCGAAGCTCGCGGCCATCGACACGACCGATGCCGAGTACCGCTCCCTGGTGGACGAACTCGTCAAGACGTCGGTCACATCAAACCCGAAACTGCGGAGCGTCCAGGTGGCCCCGTCCAGCGGAGGAGCACCACCCAGCGGCACACCCACCCCGGGCCCGCTCTCAATCGACGACCGCCGCAAGGCGATTCGCGACCAGCGCGCTTCCAAATAGCGCAGAAGGGCCACCACCATGGCTAACACGTTTCTGACCATGCAGGAGATCGCCGAAGAGGCGCTCGCTACCCTGTACGAATCCACCCCGATGCACGGCCTCGTGCACACTGACCTCACGTCGCAGTTCACGACCAAGGCCAAGGGCAACACGATCGACATTCGCGTGCCGGCCGTGTTCACGTCCAACCGGTTCGTCCGTGCGAACGGCATCACGCTGCAGGACGCGACCGAGACCGCGATCCCCGTCGTCGTCAGCGACATCGCGGACGTGTCCGTTGGCGTCACCGACGAGGACATGACCCTCAACATCAAGGATTTCAGCACTCAGCTGCTGAACCCGATGATGGAGGCCATCGCCCAGGACATCGACCAGTCGCTCCTCAAGATGCGCGACAACGTGACGCAGGTCGCCGGGTTCGGCGCCGCTGCGGACGCGAACCTCGAGACGTGGGACAAGCCCGAGGTCCTCATCGAGGCTGGGCGTCAGCTCGACCTCGCGTCGGTGCCGCTGCAGGACCGGTTCGCGGTCGTCGGCCCGACCACGAAGGCGCGCTGGCTGAACAGCGACATCATCAAGCACGCGGAGAAGTCCGGCTCGACTGCGGCTCTGCGCGAAGGCTCGATCGGTAAGAATCTCTTCGGGTTCGACGCCTTCCAGACCGGCAACGTCGGCCAGCCTGCCGCCGCCCCGGCCATCGGCCAGCCCACGACCGAGATCGGCCTCGCGTTCCACAAGACCGCGTTCGCTTTCGGTTCCGCCCCGCTGCAGATGCCCGCCGGCGCGAACGTCGGCCAGGTCGCCGTGGTCAGCTACAAGGGCCTGTCCATCCGGATCTCCTACGGCTGGGACATCAACAAGAAGCAGACGGTCCTCTCGGCCGACATGCTGTTCGGTACGAAGCTGCTCGACGCAAACCGTGCCGTGCTGCTCAAGGGCGCTAACGCGTAGCTCCCCCTCGCGGGCGGTCGTTCACGCGGCCGCCCGCACCCCCCTCAACTTTCCCTCCCGAATAGGAGAACAGCATCATGGCTCACGCATACCAGTCGCTCGAACCGGGCGAACAGATCATCATCTCGGACGAACCCCGCGAAGACCTCGAAGCCCTAGCACGCTGGGTGAGCGTCGACGTACCCGACGTACCCGACGTACCCGATGGACCGACCGACGAAGAGAAGGCCGCCGCCGAACTCGAAGCAGCAGGCATCGCCGCCGCTGAGGTAGAGGCCGCAGCCAAGGCCGCCGTAGACCTCGCTGGTACTGCCGCACCCACCGAGGTCGCAACCGACGCGCGCGACATCGAGGACGACACCGCGAAGACCACCAAGGGCCGCGGCAAGTAGCCCAGCGCTCCTGAGGCCGCGGCGAACACCGTCGCGGCCTCCCCGTACACTTCACAACCCTTGCAGGAGGAACGCATCATGGCCGCATCAATCGGAAGCATTACCGTCAAGCTCAAACTCGACTCGGAGGAATTCGAACGGGATGTGCGAGCGCTCGTGCAGACGCCGAGCATCGGCCGCACCGTCCACTACCGCTCGTACGGAACACCGGGCGGCGAGTACCTGCCCGAGCCGCGCGCCGCGATCATCACCTGCGTGTACGACGATGTCGCTCCCGATCTGGCCGACGAGGCCGAGACCTACGCCGGCCTCTGCGTGCTGAACCCCACGGGCATGTTCTTCAATCAGCTCGTGCCGTTCTCCGAGGAACCGAAGCCCGGCCATTGGTCCTGGCCGCCGCGCGTCTGATCCAGTAGCAGGGAGGCCAACCGGGCAGCGACGATGAGTGTCGATGCCCGGCGGCAACCGATAGAATGAGAGCGGCCCCAAACCGAGTGCTTCAACACTCGCCGGGGCCTAACCAACCATCAAGGTCTAGTTGATAGGAGGGCTGCTGTGCAGTCTATCGAATGGCGTCAAATCCCTGGGCTCAAGAGCTGGTACGAGGTGAGCAATGATGGCCGGATGCGGTCCGTCGACCACGTAACGATCGACTTCGGCGGGAACGGCCACAGCAGGCGCGTCCGCCACATCAAGGGTCGGATACTCAAGACGCTGCTGAACAAAGAGGGCTACCTGCAGGTAGGTCTTGAGGGCAGGACCATCGGGATACACAGGGCTGTGGCGCTGGCGTTCCTTGGGGACAGTAATGGACGTGAATCCTGCCACAACAATGGCAACTCACTCGACAATCGCTTGTCGAATATTCGGTGGGGTACTCGCTCTGAGAATGCTCTCGATGCGGTACAGCACGGAACGCACCCACTGGCCCGGATGACGGAATGCGGCAAGGGCCATCCGTTCGATGCCGGTAACACCTACTTCACGAAGCAAGGCACCCGACGGTGCCGCACGTGCGATGCCGCACGGGAACTAATCCGCACTCGACGGCGGCTGCAGGAAAGAATCGCGGCTCGACTGACTTAGTTCACTGGGGGTGAATGCATCCCATGGCTAAATACATCCCCGACTCTGCTGGACTTCCAGCCTGGGATTTGATCGAAGAGTTGGGCGTGAACCTCGCCGCCCGGTACGCCGACGCTGAGGACGCTCTCATTCGCGCCGTCGCCGTGCGCGCGTACCGCGACCTCGAGCTGCAGGAGATCGTCCGACAGACGACGATGACGCCGCACATGACCGACCTCTTCGACCGGGCCATTGCCCGCAACCGTGCGCTCGCCGAGCTGCAAGCCACCCGCGCACAGTCGCTGCGGGAGCTGCAGTACCTGGCCACGGAGATGTCGGGGAAGCTCGGTAGCCGTGAGGCCGCACTCGATGTGATCACGACGGCGTGGAAGCACGGCGAGGCTGCGGCCGCTGACCGGCTCGGCATGGCCGCGCGCCTCCCCCAGACGACAACGTTGACGGGCACCTCATCGCAGGCCGCGACGATGCTGACCCTCGACCTCACCTCGCGCCTCGAAACGATGGCGCTGCGCATCGCCCGCTACCCGCAGGACGCTTTCCAACGCGTCATCAGCTTCACCGCCTCGAACACGATCCTCGGCGCGTCCACGAACCTCGCCTCGCAGCAGTTGGCCGTTCAACGGTTCCTCGGGCAGGGCATCACCGGGTTCGTGGATAAAGCTGACCGGAACTGGCGCATCGGCTCGTACGCCGAAATGGCCGGGCGCACCGCAGTGAACCGGGCGTTCAACGATGCGGGCGTGTGGCGGATGCAGCAGGTCGGCGTGAACCTCGTCACCCCGGTCGGTGCCGGTGACTCGTGCTCACTGTGTGCGCCGTGGGTCGGCAAGATCCTCTCCACGGATGGGACGACGGGGACGGTGCAGCTGCAGCATGCGACGAGCGACGAGATAGTCACGGTGCAGATCCACGCGACGCTCGACGCTGCTCGTGCCGCTGGCCTTCATCACCCCAACTGCTTCCCGGGATTCGTGCCGGTGTCAGCCCCGACCGGCATCGCTGCGGCTGATTCGCGTTGGTTTGAGGGAGAGGTCATCATCATCCACACATCCGCTGGACACGAAGTCACCGTCACCCCAAACCATCCGATATTGACGACGGAAGGATGGGTCGACGCGGGTGCGCTCGTGGAAGGTCAGGATCTCCTGAGCTATCGCGGGAATGTCGAGCATCCATTGCCGGGCGGACCAGATCATGAGGGTGTTGAAACCCCCATCGGCGAGGTCTACGAGACGCTGCGGAAGTCGCGCCATGTGACGACCCGAAGCGTGCCAGGATCCTCCGAAGATTTCCACGGCGACGGTATCGCCCACGCCCAGGTCGAGGTTGTATTTGCTGACCGACTGCTGCGGGCGGACGGTGAGGCCGAGAGCTTCAATGGAGCGGCCGAGGGCGAGTTCCTCGGCTGTGGCGTGGGACTGGCCCCGTTCCTTTCCGAAGGCTCGTTTGTTGAGGTCATCCTGAGTGCGCTTCATGCCACGGACGGCGTCATGGGCGGCGCGACTCAGGTCCTGCCGCTCGGCGGGGCTCGCCGCGGCGAGGCGGCGGCGCATGGCCTCACTGGCCGTGATCTGCTCTCCGGCCTTGCTGATCCAGAACTGGACGACCTGAGGGCTGACGCCAACTCGATCTGCGACTTCCACCTGAGGGAGGCCCTCGGATCGGTAGAGGCGGATAGCTTCCGGCAGCCAAGTCGGATCGACGCCGGGCGACTTGATCGTGCAGCCTCTGGACCGCAGCCGGCGACGGAGGGTATCTCCGCTGATTCCAATGGTGGCCGCGATCTTCGGGATGCTCTCTCCGGCCTGGTATCGGAGGATTGCATCGTCAATATCGAACGGCGCGGCTACTCGGGGCATGTGTACAACCTGCAGTCTGGCGGGGGTTGGTATACCGCTGATTCCATTGTAGTGCACAACTGCCGCCACAAAGAGGTGGCATACCTTCCGGGCCTCACGATCCCCCAGGCAGGCCAAGAGTACGACCCACAGGCTGAGGCTGCCCGGGAGAAGCAGCGGTCCATTGAGCGCGACATTCGCAAGTACAAGCGGCGCGAGGCCGTTGCTGGGACACCGGCGGATGAGAAGCGCGCTGCGCTGAAGGTCCGGGCGAAACAAGCCCAAATGAGGGAGCACATCGACCTCACCGGCCGGAAGCGTGCCAGCGCACGCGAGCAACTCAGCTTCGCCGACGGCAAGCCGTAACCCACATTCCCCACCCTGCTCTGCCTGTACAGGGCAGGGTGGCCAACCCTCACGGAGGCACACCATGGCTCACGTCTTTCACCCGACTCGCCCCGCTGGCAAGCACCACGACACTCTCGGCATCATCTTCATCGACGGTGTGGCCGAGGTCGATCTCACCGACGCACCGAACCTGCGCGGCGCTCTTCATCAGAACGGCTATCGCGTCACGGAGCCGCTGCCCCGGGGCCGCTTCACCGGCCTCGAAAACGACTTCCCCGTGACGCTCGCCGCTGACCTCGACGGCACCAGTGACGAGCTCCCGGACGCCGCGAACGTCGAACGCCAGGCGCCCGCACGGCGACGCACCCGCGGGAAGGGGGCCTGACATGGCCCTGCGCGTCTACGCCACCCCCACGGATTACACCGCTCACGCCGAGGAAGCCTTCGACGGAGACAACGCGAAGCTGCTCAAGCGGCTGCGCGCTGCATCCCTCGAGGTCGAATCGCTCACCACTCGCTCGATCTTCGCTACCGACGCCGATGGATACCCCACCGACATCGACGAGGCGGAAGCGTTCACCGAAGCTACGTGCGCGATCGTCGAGCACTGGGAGATCACAGGCGACCCGACCGGGGCTGAGGCAGGGCAGGGCGCGGTGAAGATCGGTTCCGTGTCTTTGGGGACCACCTCATCGGCCCAAAGCGCTGACGAGGCCATAGCGGCCCGCATCGGCGCTCGTGCCATCGCGATCCTCGCCAACGTTGGCTTGCGCGGCTCGACGGTCTGGCACCGGTAATGGCTCGCCTGCGCAAGGGCCACCTGCCGCACACGGTCAGCATCGTGCGGCTCACCGGCGAAGGGTCCGAGGGCACGACCTGGGCCGACCCCGTGTCCGCGCCCGCGTACGTGGAGCAGAAGTCCCGCCTCGTCGTCGACCGCCGTTCAACCTCACCGACCGCAGGGCAAGAGATCACGTCGACCGCGTTCGTCGTCCTGCTCGTCGCCGACGACACCCTGCCGCGCTCCCGCGTCACCGTGTGGGCCGGCACTCCCCGCGAGCACGAGATGGAAGTGCTCAACTCGGCCCTCTTCGATTACCGGGGCACCCCAAACCACGTCGAAATCTACATTTGACCCGGTAGAATGTAGGCAGCAAAGACCCCCGCGACGCGTCAACGTCCGGGGGCATGACCAACTCGGTAAGGAGTTGATATGAGCAATCGTACCTGTTCAATCGAAGGCTGTGACAGGACCAGAGGCGAGTCCCGCGGCCTTTGCCCCATGCACTACAACCGCCTCAGGCGCAATGGCTCAACGGGCGCCCCCGGCGCTCGTACTGCATCCCCGACCGCAACGCTCGCCGAACGGCTTGAGCGCGTCGGGTGGGACTGCGTGGTTCGGCGTGAAGATTTGGGCGAGTGCTGGGAATGGCGCGGATCCCGATTGAAGTCGGGGTATGGAAGGTGCTGTGTAGGGAAACAGAAGATCGTCGTGGCGCATCGCGTTTCCTACGAGGCCTACTTCGGACTCATCCCGGAGGGGATGCTTGCCCTGCACCGATGCGACAACCCTCCGTGCATGAACCCGGCGCATATCTTCCTCGGTAGCCATAAGGCCAATCATGACGACATGGTTTCTAAGGCCCGCGACGTTCGCGGCACCCGCAACGTAATGGCGAAGCTCACACTCGCCGATGTCGCACGGATAAAGACAGAGTTCGCCACGGGGACCGTTTCCATGTCGGCACTCGGGCGCGACCTCGGCGTCACGCAGGCCACCATCGCGCGAGTCATCGCGGAGGTTTCATACCAACAATGATCTAGGAGGCACCATGGCAGGCCAGATCCGCGCAGCTGTGACCATCACCAGCAACCTGGACGGAGTGGTCGCGAACATGCTGCTCGCTGCTGTCAAGGGGCAGAACCTCGCCGCTGAACGGTTGCTCGCGCTGTCTGCTGCTGAGGCCCCGCTCGACTCGGGCGGCGGCGGCACTCTCGTCGCGTCGGGCGATGTCGTACCCGCGAAGGCCCTCGGCGACGAGAGCCTTGTCACTTACTCCACCAGCTACGCGGCCCGGTGGCACGAGGACGGCGAACTCGTCGACAACCTCGGACGCCACTACAAGGGCAACTCGAATTTTCAGAACGGCCGCAAGTCGCACTACCTCTCGGACCCTGCCCTGCAGAACGCCGACGAGCTGCGCAAGATCGTTGAGACGGAGGTGAACCGTGGCGGATCCTGACGCTTACCCGATCATCTTCCGCCGGGCCCTTGCCCAGCACCTCGCAGACCAGGGCGTCGGCGTGTACTCCACCAGTAACTACGCATCGACCGACCGTGGCATCTACACCAATGGGCCGGAAATGCCGACGACGAACGACAACGCCATCGTGCTCTCGTGGCTGCAGCCGATCGCTTCCGGACGCGCGAACATGCTGTACCGCGTGCAGATCATGTCCCGGGTCAAGGGGTCGAGGATCGCCGCGGAGAACTTCGCCGCGCTGATCGAAGCCGCGATGGACCAGAAGCAGAACGTGCCGCCCGGGATGAATGTCGCGTGGTGCGAGCTGTTCTCGTCGCTCACGCTATCGGCTGACTCGTCCGGGCGCTGCGCCGTATCGGCCACGTACCACTTCACTGGGCGCCGCCCGCTCGCCTAATACCCCCACATTCCAGCGTCACCACCCGGTGGCGCCTACTGGCGACCCCGCCAGACCACGGCCCACACGGGCCTCAGCCATCACACGTTTAGGAGACCCACGTGGCCGATTCAACCTTGTACGACACCACCGTCCAGACCGAAGGCACCCTCGCCCTCGCACACGAGAAGATCATCCGCGTCAAGCGGACCGGTGCCTGGGAGAACATCACCGGCGACGTCAACGCGCTCGCCGCAGTCCCCACCAAGATCGTCGTCACCCGCGAGAACTACGGCAACAAGGGCCGCACCTCGGAGTCCAAGCTCGG
>Ga0314774_1000772_pt1 | contig 23020 bp, 25 predicted proteins | sample MetaGCBIA2018_FD_204515 | JGI IMG/M metagenome (GOLD analysis project Ga0314774, IMG submission 204515) | Cryopeg brine microbial communities from Beaufort Sea near Barrow, Alaska, United States - CBIA 2018 | ecosystem: Environmental > Aquatic > Marine > Coastal | place: USA: Alaska | collected...
CCCTTTTTTAACATGTGTTCGCTCAACCCATTATCATCGGCATAATAAATAAATTCGTTTATATTTTTCAACTCAATATTAAGGTTTTCCCGGAAGAAATCATCGTTGTAAATTTTTCTGATATTATTATCAATATCTCTATTTACAGACTTTCCGTAAGGCTCTCTCACGTCTTTCCCTCTTTTGGAAATAAGAAGTTCCTTGTAGATATTGACAAAATCAAGGCCGTTTATCAAACGGGTTTTACTCATCGCCAAAGCGGTATTGAATGGACGTGATTGAAAATCGGGTCCAGCTTCAGCTTCAGATTCAAAATAGATGTTTTGGACATTGGCAGCAGTTAAATTTGTAGGCAATTCGACTGTTTTTAGCCTATTGAGATCTACATTTATATTTCCTGAAAGATCGTAAGGGGTCACCACTATTTCCGGCAACCTGCTCACCGCTTCACTTACATAAATATTTAAAGTTTTGGAATTTATAACCCCAGCATCAATTATTACCATAAATTCCTGAAATTGAAGCGCAGAAACTCGTAAACTATCATTTACAGCTACCTCTATGCTAAATTGTCCAAAAGAATCGGTCACGGAAAGCCTGTTTGAATTTAAATTGAAAATACTGATTCCCTGAGGATCGTCTCCAAGGGGCACTTCTATATTTCCCGAAATTAAAATGCGCTCCCCGGTTTGGCCAAAACTATATATCCCAATCAGGAGAAAAATCAGAAAAAAAGAAGTCTTTTTCATCGGTTGATATTTATGTTTTTTTTAAGCTTGTAACCTGTTCTGTCTAAGCGGGATTGAAATTCTATAACACTATTTCTCCATGTGAATTGATAACTTCTGCCAGAAATACCGGGTATTAATTCATTTAATTAAAAAAAGAAATATCCATGTATTCCTGATTATTAGCACATTAAGTTAGTATTCAAAATCCACTTATTATGATAAGACCCACTTAAATTTTTGTTAAACCATTACAATACCTAAATTTACAAAAAAATCATATGCAACGCGCACTCTTGGCCAGCACTTCTACCTTATATGGACAGAATTATTTAGCTTACCTGCTTCCCGAAATATCCGAATTATTTCAGAAATGCGAGGAAATTATTTTTATCCCCTACGCAAGACCGGGCGGAATTTCTCATGAAAATTATACAGCTCTGGTAAAAAAGACTTTTAAAGACATGTCATTTAAAGTAAAAGGACTCCATGAATTTAAAGATCCCAAAAAAGCAATAAATCATGCTGAAGGAATTTTTATTGGTGGTGGAAATACATTCGTACTGGTAGATAAACTTTACAGGAATGATGTAATGGAATTATTGAGGGAAAAAATCCAGAATGGAACTCCTTATTTGGGAACCAGTGCAGGAACCAATATTTGCGGACTTACAATGCAAACCACCAATGATATGCCGATTGTTTATCCGCCAAGTTTTAAAACCCTTGGGATTGTTCCTTTCAATTTAAATCCGCATTATTTGGATCCGGATAAAAATTCAACCCATAAAGGGGAAACAAGAGAGACAAGGATTTTGGAATTTCACAGCACTAACACACATCCTGTAGTTGGTTTAAGGGAAGGAAGCTGGCTTGAATTAAAAGATGATGAAATTATCCTGAAAGGTAGCTTGTCTGCACGAATTTTTAAAGCAGGCAAGGAACCTTATGAACTTGAAATAAACAGCAGCCTCACAGAATTAAACTGATATATGGATTACCAAAAAATTCTCAACACGATTCAGGATGAACTGAAATATTATGAGACCTCCGGGGAGGTGGCTTCTTATATTCCTGAGCTTGCAAAAGTAGATCGCAGGAAATTTGGAATGCACTTGTATTGCGCCGATTCTACACATGCGGCTTTTGGGGATAGTACAGAAAAATTTTCCATTCAAAGTATCTCCAAGGTTTTCACCCTTACTATGGCGATGAAACTTTTAGGCGAAGATTTGTGGGATCGGGTTGATGTTGAGCCTTCGGGAGACCCCTTTAACTCGCTCTCGCAGTTGGAATACGAAAAGGGGATCCCGCGAAATCCCTTCATAAATTCAGGAGCATTGGTAATTGCCGATATCCTTGTCTCAAATTTAAATGACCCCAAACGAGATTTGCTGGAATTAGTTCAAAAGATCACAAATAACCCCAATATTGAATATGACAAAATTGTAGCTGCCTCTGAAAAATCAATCGGGTACAGAAATTATGCGCTGGTGAATTATATGAAGGCTCTTGGAAATATCAAGAACGATGTTGAAACCATAGTGGATTTTTATTTTTTCCAATGTTCCCTGGCGTTGTCCTGCGAAGAACTTTCCAGAGCATTTATGATTTACGCCAATAATGGAACTATCCTGGCAACAGGGGAAAATCTGTTCTCCAAAACCAAAATTAAACGTATCAATGCTTTGATGCAAACCTGCGGATTTTATGATGAAGCAGGAGAATTTAGTTTTAAGGTTGGATTACCGGGAAAAAGTGGCGTTGGCGGCGGAATTGTCGCGATACATCCTTCACAATATTCGGTGGCAGTGTGGAGTCCCATATTAAATAAAAAAGGCAATTCAGAACTGGGAATGGAAGCCCTGGAGCGATTAACGACCCTTTCCGGATTGTCAATTTTTTAAAAATTATAGACCTGGTTTGCAACAAACTGTGAATATTTCCAATAAAAAAAAGCCCCATCTTTCGATGAGGCTTTGAGCGAGAGACCGGGTTCGAACCGGCGACATTCAGCTTGGAAGGCTGACGCTCTACCAACTGAGCTACTCTCGCATTATGGTGCAAATATAAACGTAATATTTTTCAACTTCCAAAAAAATCAGAGCTTTTTTAGAAAATGATAACCTTTAATTACATACCCGTGATTCATATAAAACTTGTGTGATCTGAAATTTTGAACGTAAGAGTTTAATTCTGAGGTCTCACAACCTTTTTCTTTGGCATATCTAAAGATAAATTCAAAAATTTCATTTCCTATACCTTTATTTTGATATTCCGGTTTAATAATAACGTGATCGGGTTCGCAGGATTTCCCTGCATAGTGCCTGGTCATAAACCACAATCCAAAAACCCCAATAAGTTCATCATTTAAAAACACTCCAAAACACTCATAATTCTGGGAAAACATTTCCTGAAAACGCGCTCTTAGCAATGCTTCATCTATTTGATATTCACCCAATTCAAGAACAAAGGGTAAAACCCTGTCCAAATCTTTCTTTAAAATCTTGTTAAATGCCAATTCCATCCTGCCATTTTCTGCGAAAATAGTCATATTTTTAGCTTTTGAAAATAATTAGAATTAAAAATACTCATGAAAAATAAATCCGGTAAAACACAGGACCTCATCGACCAAAAATTTTTAGAGAAAAGAAAAATTTTTTTATGGGGCGAGGTAAATGATAAAACAGCAAAACACGTAATTGAACACCTATTGTATTTAGATCAGGAATCAAATGAAGAAATCCAATTTTTTATAAACAGCCCGGGTGGTTTTGTAACAGATGGATTTGCGATGTACGACACGATGGTCTCTATAAAAAGTCCTGTTTCCACGATATGCTCGGGACTGGCAGCTTCCATGGGATCCATTTTACTCTCGGGAGGAACCAAAGGCAGACGATTTATTCAACCACTTGCAAAGGTTATGATCCACCAACCCAGCGGCGGGGCAAGAGGCCAGGCTTCAAATATTGAGATCCAGGCAGCGGAAATATTAAAAATAAGGGAAATTAGCGCAAAAATACTTGCTGAAAATTGTGGTCAACCCATCGCTAAAGTTTTAAAAGACTTTAACAGGGATTATTGGATGGATGCCAAAGAATCTGTTGCCTACGGAATTGTAGATGGAATTTTTAAACCTTAATTTGTTATGAGCCACACCATAAAACATAAAGAGAGCGACAGCAAAGGCAAGTTCTATATGGAGGATGAGACCGGAATTACTTCCGAACTCAGGTATTCCAAACCTGAAAACGGCGTTTTTGTCATAGATCACACCGAAACTAAAAAAGAATTTACAGGAAAAGGTCTTGCCTCAAAATTGGTTAAAGAAAGCGTGAAGTACGCACGGGAAAACAATTTAAAAATTGTCCCCGGTTGTTCTTATGCAAAGGCCTACTTTGATCGTCACAAGGAATTTAAAGATGTGCTTAAAGATTAAATAATTTGAAATTTTGACAAGGACGATCCAAATTCGCGAAATTCCGGCTGCAGCTGTTTACGGTATTCGCCAATCGGTTTTGCGACCTGGAAGACCATTATCGGAATGTGTATTTGAGGGTGACACCTCTGAAAAGAGCTTTCATTTAGGTCTTTCTATGGATGAAAATTTAATAGGGGTTGCAAGTTTTATGCAAAACAGCAACCCTCTATTTAAAGAAGCGAATCAATATCAGTTAAGGGGAATGGCTGTTCTGCCTGAATCTAAAGGACAAGGTTTTGGAGCCTCGTTGCTAATTGCAGGAAAAAAAAAGCTGGAAAAACTGGGGAACCATCCCTTTTTATGGTTTAATGCACGGGAGGTTGCAATCGGGTTTTACGAAAAATTCGGATATAAAACCATCGGCGAAAAATTTGATGTTCCCGGAGTTTGTCAACATATAGTTATGTATAAACAACTTTAAATTATATGCCTTAATTTATGAAAAATGGGCCTTTCAATTCTACAATATTACCCTGCCATTAAGAAAGGAGGATTCCTGATCTCCCTGCTATTTCTTATCTGCACCACCGGCTGTGAAGAGGAAACAAAAGCCTATGCCGCTTCAAATAATTTTTCAACAAGTGTAACTGATTTTTTTTCGGGGGATTCCAACATAATTACGGAAGAACTTTTAAGTTCAGAAAATTCATCTTTATTTCAATCGGATTCAGTTCGGGTATTCTACAAAAACCGGAATAACGAACTTGCCTGGAGCAACCCAAAACTCAGAAATGCCCTGATTGACACCCTTAAGTTTGCTGAAGTTCAGGGGCTGTTTTATAAGGATTACCACGGCAAAGAATTGGAAAAAATATTGCCGAACCTGAATGATCTCAACCAAAAGGAATTAATAAAATTAGATTATTTATTGACCGATGCCTTTTTTAAATTTGGAGATCATTTATTGAACGGGAAGATCAATCCAAAAAAATTACCCAAAACCTGGGATATTCCTAAAAACAGACAAAATCTGGTTAAATTATTGGAACAGGCTGTTCAAGAAAATAATTTGGAGATTGCCTTGAGCAAAATAAGGCCCACGCATCCCATTTATCACCAACTAATAGCAGCTTCCAAAGAATACCAGAAACTAAAAGACGATTTTGAGGATCTCGAGGAAATTAAAAAAGGAAAATTGATTAAACCCGGAATGCAGGATCCACGCTTGCTGGAAATCCAAACCCGGTTGAAAAGTTTGGGATATTTACGGCCTGTTGATACCCTGAGTACATTTTATTCTGAGCCCTTGCAGATAGTAATTAAGCAATTTCAGCAGGAAAACGGTTTAATGGTTGATGGAATTGTAGGAAATAGAAGTATCGGGGTTTTGAATCAAGGTTTTGACAAACGACACGAACAAATCCTGGTCAATTTGGAACGCTGGAGATGGTTTCCTCGTGACTTGGGTTCACATTATATCCTGGTAAACATCGCAAATTTCCAACTTCAGGTTGTGAAGGAAAACCAGACAATAAGAACCCATAAAATAATTGTTGGCCGGGAATCGAGAAAAACGCCCATTTTTTCTGATAAAATTCAATACCTGGATTTTAATCCCAGCTGGTATATTCCCCCAACCATTAAAAATAAAGACGTGATTCCCTCAGCGAGAAAAAACCCTGCTTATTTAGTAAATAAAAATATTGATGTTTATAACAATCTCGGACAAAAACTGGATCCTCTCCAAATTGACTGGTCCGTTAATGCAGTGAGGTCATATCAGTATAAACAGGATCCCGGCCCTTCAAATCCATTGGGCCAAGTCAAGATAAGTTTTCCAAACAGGTATATTATTTATTTGCATGATACGTCTTCTAAATCCTTATTCAAAGGAAATTCCCGCGCCCATAGTTCCGGGTGTATCCGGGTAGAAAACGCTTTAGATCTCGCTAAATATTTACTCAGTGACCAAAAGGAATTCACTTCAGAAGAAATTGACAAAATAATTGATAAAGGAACCACCAGGCGAATTTTTATGGATCAAGAAGTTAATGTGCATATTTTTTACTGGACGGCCTGGAGGGAAAACGGTAAAACAAGGTTTACTGATGATATTTATAATTATGATGAAGCCACCTACAAGGCTTTAATAAAAGCTTCCTAAACATGAATCATCTTTGAATTTTTCGCGTATGCTTTATCATCAGAATAAATGAACAATACCGATTTGTCTTTGATTAGTTCAATAATTTTCCCGGAAAGTGCCGTAGGGACTGCAGGACATCCGTAACTTCTTCCCAATCGGCCTAAATTTTTAATGGCGGAAGGATTGGCATAATCGGCGCCGTGAATTACAACATAACGTTCACGGGCATTAGAATTAAATTGTTTTTCCATACCATCTATAAATAAGGACAATCCATTTTTACCATAATAAGTCTCTCCGGTAATAAAAAAGCCCAGGGAACTTTGCAGGGAACTTATTTTGTTTGAGAATTGTGTAGCAAACTCACCGCCTGTATTTTTTCCGTGGGACACAACTGTGTGGTAAAGAATTTTATTATTGGACAAATCCATTACCCACATTCTTTCTTTTTTGGAAGAAAGACTAAAATCAATAATTGTGAGGATTTGTTTATCTATCAAATTTTTATCGGCCAGTTTATAATATCCGATCATTCCATTTTTAAAGCTTGCCAAATTTGGAACACTGGGGTTATTTTCCACAAAAACATCATATAACTGGGTAATTTCTTCCTCAAGCGTTAGTGATGCGTCTGGGCCTTCCGGCAGGAGTTCAGTTATTGTAGCGAGTTCAGATATGTTATGTCTATCGGGGGTTGTATATGCGAAGAATACAGTGAAAAAGGCAATTACGGTCAAAATTTTATAAGTCATAGAGTAGCTTGAAGATTACTAATATGTTAATATATTCCAAAAACAATACCAACTTTCAACAATTCAATTTTAATTTATCAAATTGATACCAAAGTCAAATTTTTATTACATTAATTCTATTAAACTTTAAGAATCAAGGATTTAAAATTTTAATAAAATGCAATAGCAGATACGATAACGGATTAATACTGGTTTTATTCTTTAAAGAACCATAAAATTTAAGAAACAACCAAGGAATTTAAATCATAATTTTTTAACAGTTTAAATATTGTAAAAAGAAGACTTGTTTTTTTATCAACTAAGCCGGGACTGAAAGATGAATTGGAATGGGATACCTCGAATGGAGTAAGCTGTTTAATTTAAAAGATGTCCCGGAAACCCGGATTTAGTTATTGTTAAATATTTAAGAACACCAAAGCCCATAACTTAGGCTTTTTTGGAAAACAAAGTCCGGGTTTTTTTAATCCTCCGAAATATAGATTATCTTTGCCGCTCACAATAATTTATTGTAATGAATAAAAAAGTTATTCTAATGATATTGGATGGATGGGGAATTACCCAGGATCCAAAAGTTTCTGCAGTCGCTCAAGCCAAAACGCCATATTTTGATTCCCTAATGCAAAAATATCCCCACGCCCAATTACTCACCCACGGAGAAAACGTAGGTTTGCCGGAGGGACAAATGGGCAACTCTGAAGTTGGCCATATGAACCTTGGAGCCGGACGGATTGTTTACCAGGATCTGGCAAAGATCAATTTAGCTGTCAAAAACAAAAGTTTAGGTCAGGAACCCACCTTACAACAGTCTTTTGATTATGCCAAAAAAAATAACAAACCCATTCATTTTATCGGACTTTTAAGCAATGGCGGCGTACATTCGCATATCGATCATTTAAAAGGTCTCCTAACTGCTGCCGAGGAATTTGGCATAACAGAAAAATATGTACACGCATTTACAGATGGGCGGGATGTAGATCCACTTTCAGGAAAAGGCTTTGTGGCCGAAATTGAAGAACACCTGGAAAAAACGGGCGGAAAACTGGCCACAATTATCGGGAGATATTTTGCCATGGATAGGGACAAACGTTGGGAACGCATAAAAAAAGCCTACGATTTGATTGTTTCCGGAAAAGGGAAAAAATCTCAAAATGCCGTTCAGGCAATGCAGGAAAGTTATGATGCTGATGTAACCGATGAATTTATAGAACCAATCGTTATCACCGGATCCAACGATTCACCGGTAGCAACATTGAAAGACGATGATGTGGTGATATTCTTTAATTTCAGGACAGACCGTGGACGCCAGCTTACCGCTGCTCTTACACAGGAAGATTTTCCGGAGTATGAAATGAAGAAAATGCCGCTGTATTATGTCACTTTAACTAAATACGACGATAATTTTACCAATATAAATGTGGTATTCAAGAAAGAAAATATCAAAACAACTTTAGGCGAAGTTTTGGAATATATGGGGAAATCCCAAATAAGGATCGCAGAAACTGAAAAATATCCGCACGTAACATTTTTCTTTTCCGGCGGAAGGGAGAAACCCTTTAAAGGGGAACAAAGGATTATGTGCAATTCCCCCAAAGTTGCGACCTACGATCTGCAACCCGAAATGAGTGCTCGTGAAATTACTGAAAAAATTATTCCGGAGATAAATTCGCATAGTGCCGAATTTATTTGTCTCAATTTCGCGAATCCCGATATGGTTGGCCACACAGGAGTGATAGAAGCAGCAATTAAAGCTGTAGAGGTTGTAGATGAATGTTTGAAAAACGTTGTGGAAGCCGCAATTGAAAATGATTACAGCGTTATTGTAATTGCCGATCACGGAAACAGTGAAATGATGATCAATCCCGACGGAACTCCCAATACCGCACACACCACCAATCCCGTTCCTGTAATTTTGGTGGATAAAGATATAAAATCTATAAAAGATGGTGTTTTGGGTGATATTGCTCCATCTATCCTAAAGTTAATGGGTATTACCAAACCTGAACTAATGACACAAAATTCAATAATTTAAAACAAATGAAAATGAGTTTATACATTTTAATTTTTACATTTATCACAGCTTGCGGAAATATCAATGAACCTGCTAAAACAGCTGAAAAGGATAAAACTCCTGAAGTAATTGTAAATTCAGATGAACAACGGAATATGTTGATTGGCGAATTCACAAAAGAAGATTTGTTAAAAGCACCATATAATAGTTGGTTTAATGCCGAATATGTTAATTTCAAACCTTCGGCAGAGGCCCTGGAAACAATTAAAAACAATATTTCTGACTATGAAATCATTGTTTTTATGGGAACCTGGTGCGGGGACAGCAAACGGGAGGTACCAAAACTGTTGAAGATTCTGGATGAAGTTGGATATGATTATTCGAACCTTACATTGGTTGGGGTAAGCAGAAATAAAACCACGCCAGAAAAACTTGAAGAGGGCTGGGATATAGATAGGGTTCCCACCATTATTTTTACAAAAGATGGAAAAGAGATAAACCGTTTTGTAGAATATCCAGGAGAAACTATTGAAGCAGATATAGCAAAAATTGTAAGCGGCCAGGATTACAAGCATTCATATTTGAATTAAAAAACCAGGCCTTTAATAAAGTGTCAAAGCATTATTCTTATTAATTTTGGAAATATGCTAAAAATTTTAACTATTGCGGTAGATTTTGACGGGACAATCGTAGAAAACAGGTTTCCGAAAATTGGAAAACCCATTTTGTTTGCAATTGAAACCCTTAAGAAATTACAAGAGGAAGGACACCAATTAATATTATGGACCTATAGAAATGGTCCCGAATTAAAGGAAGCGGTCGAATTCTGCAATAAAAAAGGAATCTTTTTCTTTGCGGTTAACAAGAGTTATCCCGAAGAAAAATTTGAGAATACCATAAGCCGAAAAATTCAGGCAGATGTTTTTATAGACGATCGGAATATTGGAGGATTATTGGGGTGGGGTGAAATTTATCAAACCTTAAGCCTTGATTTCATACAACAAGAGAATCATAAAAAGATCAAAAAAGAAAAATCAGAAAAAAGCCTTTTAAGCTTTTTTAAAACCAAGTTATGATCATAATAAAATCAAAAGAAGAAATAGAATTATTGAGGGAAAGTGCTCTGGTAGTTTCCAGAACATTAGGAATGCTCGCTTCAGAAGTAAAACCAGGCGTTACCACGCTTAGATTGGATAAATTGGCGGAAGAACATATCCGCGAACAAGGTGCAGTCCCGGGTTTTCTGGGTCTTTACGATTTCCCGAATTCGCTTTGCGTGAGCCCAAACGCACAGGTAGTTCACGGGATTCCTAACAACACTCCTCTGCTTGAAGGCGATATTATATCAATTGACTGTGGATCGATTAAAAACGGCTACTACGGGGATCACGCCTACACTTTTCCTGTTGGAGAAGTAAGTCCTGAAATTCAGGACTTATTAAAAATTACCAAAGAATCCCTTTATAAAGGAATTGCGGAATTAAAAGTGGGAAACAGGGTTGGCGACGTTGGTTATGCCATTCAAAAATATTGTGAAGATCACGGATACGGCATAGTGAGGGAACTTGTAGGGCATGGTTTGGGAACAAAAATGCACGAAGATCCTGAAATGCCCAATTACGGTCACCGCGGCAGAGGCAAAAAATTCATGGAAGGAATGGTTGTCGCTATTGAACCTATGGTAAATTTAGGTACAAAAAATATTAAACAATTAAATGACGGCTGGACTATTCTGACAGCCGACAATAAACCCAGCGCCCATTTTGAACATGATGTTGCAATTGTAGACGGCAAACCAGAATTGCTTTCAACATTTAAATACATTTACGAAGCTTTGGGGATTGAAAGTACAGAAGAAGATAAATTCAGGTCGAAAGTATATGATTAAAAATTTCAGGCAGGAACAATGGAAAACTTATAGTTTAGACATTTGGCAGGACAGGTTCGTTTATAAGGTTTCCAATTATGGACGGGTGATAAGTTTTGTGAAAAATCCGGAAGGAGAACTTCTTAGTGGCGGAAAATCTTCAGTGTACTTATCTTTTGCTGTGGTACTTAAAACCGGAAAAAACAAAAGCTATTATTTCCACAGGATCATTTCTGAGTTATTTCTGAAAAAGAAAGATGGCGATACATTCGTTATTCACAAGAATTATGAAAAGCATGATAACCAGGTTGCGAATTTAGCCTGGATGAATAAAGAAGAATGGACCAGGCACCAGTTTGGAAACCCGAATGTGAAGGAAACAAAACTCAAGCGGAAATTAAGAAAAATTACCTCCTACTCCAAACTAACTTATGGGCAGGCTGTCATTCTCAAAAAAAAATTACTGGATCCCAACCGAAAAACCCGGATAAGAATTCTTGCCAAGCAGTTTGGGGTTTCAGAAATGCAGTTATACAGGATCAAATCCGGTGAAAACTGGGGCGATATAGAGGTATGATCAGCAAAATTTTTAAACTGGTACTGAATTCCATTCCGCGACCACTTTTAATCAGGTTGAGCTATTTAGCCAGGCCGATCCTAAAGATCGCATTAAAAGGAAATAAATATCAGGATCCTATTGACGGGAGTGGATTTAGAAAATTCCTGCCTTACGGCTATGAAAATCAGCGGGAAAATGTACTTTCGCCTTCCACCCTTTCCCTGGAACGCCACAGATTATTATGGCTGTATTTAAAAAATGAAACCGGATTTTTTAAGGACAATTTAAAGGTGCTTCACTTTGCTCCTGAACAGGCCTTTTATAAGCGATTCAGAAATCTACCCAATCTGGATTATACCACCACCGATTTGAATTCCCCTCTGGCGGATGTAAAAGCAGATATTTGCGATTTGCCGTTCAAAGAAAATACCTACGATTTTATTTTATGCAACCACGTATTGGAACATATCCCGGATGACACGAAAGCCATGCAGGAAATTCACAGAATATTAAAACCCGGTGGCACTGCCATTTTACAAATTCCACAGGACCTCAAAAGGAAAACTACTTTTGAAGACAATACTATAACCTCCCGCAAAGAACGCGCTAGAATATTTGGCCAGTATGATCACGTGAGGGTTTACGGCAGGGATTTTTTTGACAAGCTTAGAAGCATCGGGTTTAAGGTAGATGAAGTGAATTACGCATCAAAATTAGGTCCCGCTGAAATTGACAAATACAGGATCGCAAAAGGAGAAATAATTCCGGTGTGCACAAAATGATTAATCGGTTAATAGAACCTTTTTGAACCCTTCAGAAGCAAAAACATTCACCTGATTGTTTTCGGCATAAATAAAATATACCTCCACATTTTCAAGTCTCTCAAGCATTTCTTTCGATCTTTCCAAACCTAATGCCATGAACGCCGTAGCATAAGCATCAGCGGAGGCACAATTTTCAGCTAAAACAGAGGCGCTCAGGAGGTTGCTTTTTTCAGACTTTCCGGCAATAGGGTTAATTGTGTGAACGAAGCGCTCACCGGTAACCGTATCCACCCTAAATTTCCGGTAGTTTCCAGAGGTTGCCATTGCCCTGTTTTCGAGTTTTAAAGTAGCCTGAAAGGTGCGGTCTTTCGGAGTTTGGAAAGGATCGTCTATAGCAACTATCCAAGGATTATTCTTACTCCTATTAATACCTTTTGCAACCAATTCCCCCCCTACCTCTATCAAATAATCCTGAACTCCCTTTTTATCCAGAAACAGAGCTATAACATCGACAGTGTAGCCTTTGGCGATAGCGTTAAAGTCTAAATAAATTTCAGGTTGTTGTTTCAGGATTTTATGATCGGCGGTAAGCTTTAATTTGTTAAAACCAACATATTGCAACATCGAATCGATCTCAGTTCGATTGAGATTATCAGATTGATGCTCTGGCCCAAAACCATAGGCATTTACCAAATTACCTACCGTAGGATCAAAATACCCGTCACTCTCCTTATAGATCTTTTCAGATAAATTAAAAACCTGCCTGAAATTTTCGTCCACCTTAACTGAGGTATCCCCCGAATTTATTTTGGAAATATCTGAATCACTTTGATAAGTGCTCATCGATTTGTTGATCACCTCAAAAATAGAATCCAGTCCCTTTTGAACTTTTAAGTTACCGGAGCTGTAAAACTTCAATTGATAGGTGGTTCCCAAAGCTTCTCCTGCATAGATATGTACTTGTGGACCATCTTCTTTACAAGCGGTAAAAAGAACAAATAATACTAAAACAAAGCTTAAACTAAATTTCCTGCCATCCCTCATAATTCACAATATAATCTTCATCACGTAAAACTGGTTTTTCATAATCGGCTGAGTTGGCCAATCCCACCCCTGCATAAAATGTTTTGGCCTCGAATTTTAAAGCGTGCTCCTTGATGCTCTCCATAAATATTCGGTCGTACTCTTTCGGATCGTCCGGATAAGTAACGGCGCGCACTACAACAAAGTGAAGTTTTTTATCTTTTAAGGCGACAAATTGCGGATTTGATTTTAAGGTGCTTTTGATCCCAAGAAACTCAAAACCCTGATCTTCGAGGTCTTTTCCAACAATATTCATTGCCAGATTATGAAGTTCTTGATTGGTAAGTTGGTTTTTCATAATAACTTCAAAATTACAAATTATGGACTGCAATTAATAAATAAAGCTATAATTATATTTAGGGAATATAAAACATCGAGTAAATTTTGAAGCGCATATAAAATATGAAAAGGACTACTTTACAGAGGTACTTAATATGCTTACATAGCTTTGCGACCTTTGCGTGAAATCTTTGCGGCCTTTGCGTGAAATCATTATATCAAGAGTATTTCAATGTCTTTTCTCGCAAAGATCGCCAAGAAAAAAAAACGCAAAGGGCGCCAAGAAAAAAAACAATCCTGGAATACTCAACAGATCTTCTATGAATTAAAAGGTTTCTATAATTTCCTAAAATAAAAATTTAATTAATTCCTTGAAATAAAAAAATCAAAATTATTTAAGTGAGGAATTTCTAATTTAACAAAATCATCAAAAAAAAAAGACCGACAAAAATGCCGGTCTCAGATATATATTTAATAAAATCCTGTATTACCCCCCAAAATCGTCAAATCTTACGTTTTCCGGCGGTACTCCATAATTGTCGGCCATTTGTTGAACCGCTTTATTCATAAGAGGTGGTCCACAGAAGTAAAATTCAATATCTTCCGGTTCTTCGTGGAATTTCAAATAGTTGTCTATCACTACCTGGTGAATAAATCCAACAAATCCATCACCTTCATCTTCTAAGGTATTCTTAACTTTCCAGTTGTCCTCTTCCATAGGTTCTGAAAGTGCCAAATGAAACTTAAAGTTAGGAAAATCCCTTTCCAATGCCCTGAAATGCTCTGTATAGAACAATTCACGTTTGGAACGACCTCCATACCAGTAGCTAACTTTTCTGTTGGTTTTAAGGGTTCTGAATAAATGATACAAATGAGATCGCATTGGTGCCATACCGGCTCCACCACCTACATATAACATTTCCGATTCGCTCTCGTTGATAAAAAATTCTCCGAAAGGACCTGAGATAACTACCTTATCACCCGGCTTTCTGGAAAAAATATACGAAGATGCAACCCCCGGATTCACAGCCATCCAGCCGTTTATTGCTCTGTCAAATGGAGGAGTTGCAACCCTTACATTTAACATGATCTTACGCCCTTCAGCGGGGTAAGAAGCCATAGAATATGCGCGTTCAACAGTTTCGTTGTTTTTCATGACCAACGGCCACAATTTAAATTTGTCCCATTCATCCTTGAATTTCTGGGGATCACCGGGATGTTCTTCCGGGTGGGCTGTAATATCAATATCAGTAAATTTTACCTCACATCTCGGAATTTCAATTTGAATATAACCTCCGGCTTTATATCCCATATCTTCCGGAATTTCAACTACAAATTCCTTGATAAATGAGGCTACATTATAATTGCTAACAACAGTGGCATCCCATTTTTTAATTCCAAAAATCTCTTCAGGAATTTGGATCGTCATATTTTCTTTCACCTTTACCTGGCAACTCAATCGCCAGCCATTGGCAATTTCTTTTCTGGTAAAATTTGGTTCTTCTGTGGGAAGAATAGATCCACCTCCTTCTGAAACGATACATTTGCACTGAAGGCAAGTCCCGGCACCACCACAGGCTGAAGGTAAAAATAATTTTTGTTCACTCAAGGTTGAAAGTAGGGTTCCTCCTGAAGATACTTCAAGATCCTTTTCACCATTTAACGTTATCGAAACCGGACCCGATGGTACTAATTTTGCCTTGGCAAACAATAAGATGGAAACCAACACTAAGATTAGTACTAAGAATACAATTACACCTGCTATTATAACTGTCATTGTTTTTTATTTTTCAATTAAATTTTGATACCCATAAAACTCATAAAACCTATTGCCATTAACCCACAAATAAGGAAGGTTATTCCTAATCCCTTCAAAGGTCCTGGAACATTGGAGTAGGCTATTTTTTCACGAATGGCAGCGATTGCTATGATGGCAAGAAACCAACCAATTCCACTTCCCAATCCATAAGTGATCGCTTCGGTTACTGCGCCAAAAGCTTTTTGTTGCATAAACAGTGATCCACCAAGAATGGCACAGTTCACCGCTATAAGCGGAAGAAAAATCCCCAAATTACTGTACAGCGTCGGAGCAAATTTTTCAACAACCATTTCTACCAATTGAACCATAGAAGCTATAACCGCTATAAACATAATAAAGCTAAGAAAACTTAGATCTATATTGGCATACTCGGGACTTAACCATTTTAAGGCTCCAGGCATTAGCAAATACTGGTCTAACAAAAAGTTGATAGGCACCGTAATAGTAAGTACGAAGATTACCGCCGCACCTAAGCCAACCGCAGTTTTAATTGTTTTTGACACTGCCAGATAGGAACACATCCCCAGGAAGTAGGCAAAAATCATATTTTCTATGAAAATACTTCTAACAAATAAATTTAAATATTCCATTGTTATATTGTTTTTGCTGTTGAGCTTTTAATTTTGTTCAATTAGTTTGCGGTTTCTGGAACGTTGTGCCCAAATGAGGATTCCCACAACAATAAGTGCCATTGGGGAGAGGAGCATTAGTCCATTGTTTTCATATCCCAGGGAATACAAACCAGTAGATTCAGCTGCAGTGGCAGCTCTATGCCCTAAAACTTCAAATCCAAACAATTTACCTGCACCTAACAGTTCCCGGAAAAAAGCCACAATTATTAAAATAAGGCCATATCCAGCGGCGTTTCCAATTCCGTCAAGAAATGATTTGTACACTCCATTTGCTAAAGCAAAGGCTTCCAAACGTCCCATTATAATACAGTTGGTGATAATAAGGCCAACAAATACAGAGAGTTGTTTACTTACGTCATAGGCGTAAGCTTTCAAAATCTGATCCACCAATACTACTAAAGATGCAACAATTACCAATTGAACAATAATCCTGATTCGGTTAGGAATTAAATTCCTGATAAGTGAAACGATCATATTTGAAAATGCGAGTACGGCAGTAACAGCTATAGCCATTACAATTGCAGGTTCCAATTGAACTGTAATTGCCAGGGCCGAGCAAATTCCCAATACCTGAACAGTAATTGGGTTATCGTCGTTTAACGGATCGGATAACAACTTGCGGTTGTTCTTAGATAGAAAGTGTTCTTTTTCTTTTGAATCTGACAAGAACAAGATCATTTCCTTTTTCTTTTTTTCCCTTTCTTCGGAAACTATATTTTTATCTTTTGTCATAATTACTGATTTGCAACTTTAAATCCCTCTTGTTTTTTTAAATAAGGCAGGTAGTGTTGTAACCTTTCTGCAATCATATTGGAAACCCCATCTCCGGTAATGGTTGCGCCAGAAATGGCATCCACTTTATTATCGCCTTTATCTGTTGGATCCGGTCTTCCTTTAACTACCGCTACACCAACAAGATTACCGTTGGAATCAAATATTTTCTCATCGGTAAAACGTTCCTGAAACCAACCCTGAGTAATTTCAGCACCAAGACCAGGGGTTTCACCCTTATGGTCAAAAACAGCTCCCTGAATGGTGTTTACATCATTTTTCAAGGCAATGTACCCCCAAATGTCATCCCAAAGTCCTTTTCCCTGAAGTGGAACGATGTAATAATTTTCACCTTCAATCTCGGCAATGTAAATGGGAAAGAATTGTTTCTCAACCGATTTTCTTAATTCCTTCTTAAGATCTATCGCAAAGGCATCCTCAGACTCTATTACATCACCATTTTGATCCAAAACATAAGCTTCCTTGACATAATTATTATACAATGCCTCCGCACCATCCCGGTCGGTTTCAACACCCACGGTTGCCAGAATGTTTTGCATCTTTTCCTTGCGAACATTTTCATTTTGCAATGGCTGGAGGGTAGTCGCGGCAAAAGCCAGGACACTTCCAACCACAACAACCAAAATAATGGCAAAGATGAAGGTATATGAATTACTGTTTGTTATATTAACTTTTTTCTTTTCCATAATTATACTGCTGTTTTAATTTCAACGGGAACATCAGACAATCTTTTCTTCCTGCGCTTTACGTTTCCTTCAATTACATAGTGATCTATTAGCGGAGCAAATACATTCATAAGTAAGATTGCCAACATAATTCCTTCGGGGTATGCGGGATTAAATACCCGGATCATAACCGCCAGAAATCCTATTAAGAATCCGTAGATCCATTTACCTTTAATGGTTTGTGATGCGGAAACCGGATCGGTGGCCATAAATACGATCCCAAAGGCCAACCCACCTATAACAAGGTGCTGATACCAGGGAAAGTTTGTCAGGTCATTTCCTGCCAAGCCCATGGCCGGAAGCAAATTAAAAATAAATGCCATAATTGCCGCACCTACAAAGGCACTCAGTATGATCCTCCAGCTTCCAACTTTTGTAAAGACCAGAAGCAAGGCTCCCAACAAAACTAGTATAGTAGATGTCTCTGCAATTGAACCGGGAATTGTACCGGTAAACATATCCATAAAACTGTGTTCAACAGGATGTCCTGCCGCAAGTGAGCCCAAAATTGTTTCTCCGGAAACCCCATCAATATTGGCCGCTTCGCTTACCCAAACCTGGTTTCCAGACATATATGTTGGATATGCAAAGAATGCGAAAGCCCTGGCAGTTAAAGCCGGGTTTAAGATGTTCATTCCTGTTCCTCCAAAAGCTTCTTTTCCAATAATTACCGCAAATATCACAGAAAGTGCTACCATCCATAACGGGATATCAATTGGCATGATCATAGGAATTAAAAGACCTGTAACCAAATAGCCTTCATTTATTTCATGTCCCCTATAAATCGCAAAGCCAAATTCTATTCCCAGACCAACTGCATAAGAAACAACGATCATTGGAATAATTTTGCTGGCTCCGTGACCAAGGGCCTCCCAAAAACCGACTTCCGGCTGTATTTGGGATAAATATTGATAACCTCCATTCCACATACCAAAAATAAGCACGGGAATTAAGGCGATTACCACGGTAATCATTACTCTTTTTAAATCTACTGCATCCCTGACATGTGCGCCCTTTTTGGTCGTATGGTTTGGAGTAAATAAAAAGGTATCTATGGCGTTAAAAGCCGGCGCATACTTTTCTAATTTCTTCCCCTTACCAAAAGGTTCTTTAAATTTATCTAATTTTTGTCTTATCCATTCCATAGTTAAACTTTTTATCCTACCTCGGTAATCATTAAATCTAAGCCCGTACGTATAAGGTCCTGAGCTTCCAATTTAGAAGTGTTTACATAATCTATTAATGCGAAATCCTCGGGTGCCACCTCGTAAATGCCGAGATTTTCCATTTTCTCGATATTTCCTGCCATACAAGCTTTAAGAAGTTGCATTGGGTAAATATCCATTGGAAACACTTCTTCCATTTCTCCCGTAACCACTAAAGCTCGTTCCTCCCCATTTAAATTGGTGTTGAGTTCGTATTTTTTATTGGGAAATAACCAGGATAAAGATGTTCGGGAATTGGAATGAATATTATTATAAAAAAAAGGCATCCAGCCTAAAATCCTGTGTTTATTTCCTTCCGGAATTAAGGTTAAGGAAGTATGATAAAATCCGATGTATTGATTATTGGAAAGCTTGTCTCCGGTGAGTACATCTCCGGAAATCAACCTTACATCATCCGATACCTGTCCTACTAAATCAGTTGAATTTGCGCCAATTTTTATACTGTGATACTTTCGATCTTCTGCTTCGCTTCCCGTAACCGCCACTGTGCGATCTGCGTGAAACTCGCCGGTCAAAAACAGGTTCCCTATAATTGTGACATCTTCTGCTCCAACAGTCCAAACTCTATCCCCTTGATTGACGGGGTCAATTTTATGGATTTGAATCCCTACATTTCCCGCGGGATGTGGTCCGGAAACATTGTGAATTTCAACGCCTTTGATATTTTTTAAAGCTTCTGCAGAACTTTTATCTACCGAAAGATGAACTTTTCCGGGAGTTAATTTTTGAAGTGCGTAGACCCCTTCCTGAAAAGCGGCAATTTTATCCTTCAAAATAAAACCGAGATCGGCTGCCAGGGGTGCAGTGCTTACTGCTGAAATAAATATTGATTTGGGCGTATCACTTGGATCGGCGACAATATCGTAAGGTCTTTGCCTGATAAATGCTCCGCAACCGCTCTCCAGAATTTTACTTTTAACAGAATCGGGATCGGCTGTTACCGCGTTCATTTTTCCGAAATTTTTGTAAGAATCGGTTGCATCTGGCTCAATGATCACCTCGATGATCCTGCGTTTTTCAGCACGTTTTATTTCCAAAAGAGTTCCACTTACAGGAGAAGAGAATTTCAGTTCCTCGCTATACTTTGAATAGAACAACAAATCGCCGGCAAGAAGTTTTTCGCCTTCTTTAACGACCATCTTTGGAATTATTGTATGAAAATCGCCCGGCTTGACGGCGTAGGTCTTTGACCTTGGAGCTTTGACAATTTGTTTTTCCGCCTCCCCTTTTAATTGTAGAGTGAGTCCTCTTTTAATTCGAATGTCTTTTGACATAGGATGGAGTATATTTAGAATTATTTTTTTTAAGTGAACAAATTTACTAATTTTAACCCTATAACTCTCAAAGAACCGGGAAATTTTTTAACTTTTTACATTGATTGGTAAACAGGTTAAAAATAATGGAATAACATTTGTAATTAGCCTAAATAATATTAAAATAGATGAAGAAATCTTTCCTTTTGACCGCTATATTTTGGACCGGTTGCATTTTAGGTCAAATTCAGGAAGAGATCCTTCCGCCAAACTACATCAAAAGCATAGAATTTAGAGGTAATTCCAATATTACCGGCAACCCAATTATTCAATTGGGAGAGCAATTAACACTGGATTTCGACGATATCATCGGGGATGAAGCCGATTATTATTATACCGTTAATTATTATAATTATAACTGGTCCCCTTCTGAATTGGTGAAGGCTGAATACATGGAAGGATTTGACAATACACGTATTTACAATTACACCAATTCCTTCAACACCCTTCAGCCATATACCCACTATAAATTGAAGATTCCGAATAAAGACACCCAAGGCTTTAAGGTTAGCGGCAACTATATGCTGAAGGTTTTCAACAACAATAAAGAAATCGTATTTTCCAGAAAATTTATGGTTTACCAACCTCTCACACAAGTGGGCGTTTCAATTAAAAGATCCAGAGATCTCAACTTTATCAACAGCAAACAGGTGGTTAATTTTATCGTAGATTCTCCCGATCTTTTGCTGCGCAATCCGGAGCAAACGGTAAAAATCGTCATTCTCCAAAACCACATTTTAAAATCTGCCATAAAAGATATTAATCCACAATATACAATTGGGAATCAGCTCATTTACAAGTATGATCAGGAAACCGCTTTTTGGGCAGGAAACGAGTATTTATATTTTGACAGCAAAGATGTTCGCAGTCCCACCATTAATATTAACAGGATTGAATTGCTGGATCTTTACCATCATTACTTATTTACAGACAGGGCCAGGGATACTGAGCCTTATACCTACAATCCCGATATTAACGGACAGTTTGTAATTCGCAACTTACAGGGAGTTAATTCAAGCATAGAGGCCGACTATGTATGGACCCATTTTAACTTCCAAAATTATGATCCGTTGGATGGGGGGGAAATTTATATGTACGGAGCTTTCAATAATTTTGAATTAGACGCTTCTACCTTGATGACCTACAATAAAATATCGGGATTGTATGAAAACGCACAATTATTTAAACAAGGATTCTACAATTATAAATATGTGCTGTTAAGAAAAGACGGTTCGATTGACCAAGGTTTTTTTAGCGGAAATTTTGATAAAACCGAAAATGAATACCAGGTGTTGGTTTACTTCAGGGATTTGGGTTCCCGCTATGATAAAATCATAGGATTGGGCAGTGCTAATTCAATAAATATTACCAATTAAAAATTTAAATAATTCTGTTTTAAAGCAGAGTGAATTAATTAAATGGAACCCGATTAAGAATCCCGATTTTACTTCGTTCCTAATTTAACCGCAAAGGGCACCAGGAATTATAATCCATTTACGACTCTTTATATTCCATTTTTAAGCAAAAACAACATTAAAGCTTTCTTCGCGCTCTTTGCGTTTTTACTTTGCGGCCTTTGCGGTTAATTTTTCAATCGTAAAGCGCACCAAGGCAGTTTAGTAATTCAAAATCACCTCTTGCGGGTCGCTGAAAAAGCAATGAATATAATTCGAGTTTGCGCTTATACCAATTTTTGGTATATTTGAAACAAATAATATTAAAATGAGCAAAAACACTTCAATATCACTCGGAAATTATTTTGAGCAATTCGTTCAAAGCAGAATAAGTGAAGGACGATTTAAAAATGTTAGCGAAGTTATTCGTGCAGCATTAAGGCTCTTAGAGGAAGAAGAAAGCAAAGCAGCAGTCTTGAGAAGCGCCGTTCAAGAAGGAATTGAAAGCGGAATTGCGCACGATTTCGACCCTAAAAAACATCTTGAATCTCTAAAAGCAAATAAACAATTGAATGGCTAAATATAAACTGACCAACAAAGCTGTTGAAGATTTAGCTGATATCTGGGATTATACATTTAAAAAATGGTCTGAGCAACAAGCCGACAATTATTATGAAATGTTAATCTCAAATTGTGAGGAAATTGCCAATAATCCATCTTTGGGAAAGAATTATTATGGAATTACTCAAGATTTACTCGGAATTAAAGCTAGCCGACACATTATTTTCTACAGAAAAAACGAAGAAGATTACGTAGAAATCACAAGAATTTTACACTGTAGAATGGATTTAAAACAACGCATATTAGAATAAAAAACCACAGCCGATGATTATATGTAATTATTTATTCTCAATGCCTAAAAGTTGCCATTTGATTTTAGAAAAATAACTGTGGCCAATAATGTTAGTTTGTGTGGCCGGCTGAATAAAAAACCGTTGAAACGGTTGGGATAATTTTTTGGTTTTCTTTTACCCACGATTAAAATCGTAGGCTATAGATGGATCAGAAACAATTGCTGACTGAAACAAAAAACGCAAGCTGACTTTAGGTATGATCAGAAAATTAAGTACTGCACTTCATATTCCGACAGAAGTCCTGGTTCAGGATTACTAACTTTCTTTCCTCATTTACCTGGATACTTTCTCTGTAAAGGAAAAGCCGTAAATTTTATGGATTTGCATTTTTTAAAATCAGGTTTTTTATTCTTAACTTTAAATGGAAGCTGAGTTAAAATCATCCATTTTAAATTAATATTTTACAGATTGTGAACAGGATTCGCTCTTTAATCAAATATCGCGGGACAAATTGTTTAAATTGTAAGCATCCACTGGATATTAGCGATAAATTTTGCCCAAATTGCGGACAACTGAACAGCACCAAAAAACTTTCCTTTACAGATTTTTTTAAAGAATTTTTCGCTAACTTTTTTGCTTACGATTCCCGCTTCAG
>Ga0314774_1000773_pt1 | contig 23005 bp, 17 predicted proteins | sample MetaGCBIA2018_FD_204515 | JGI IMG/M metagenome (GOLD analysis project Ga0314774, IMG submission 204515) | Cryopeg brine microbial communities from Beaufort Sea near Barrow, Alaska, United States - CBIA 2018 | ecosystem: Environmental > Aquatic > Marine > Coastal | place: USA: Alaska | collected...
CCGCTGTTAGCCGCTTCCAGGATCGAGTCCTTGCAGAACGGAGCAGGAACGTAGATCACGCTGGCTTCGGCACCCGTTTGCTCGACGGCTTCACGCACTGTATTGAAAACAGGCAGGCCAAGGTGGGTAGTACCACCCTTGCCCGGAGTGACGCCACCCACCATCTTGGTGCCATACTCGATGGCCTGTTCGGAATGGAATGTGCCCTGCGAGCCGGTGAAGCCCTGGCAGATTACCTTGGTGTCTTTATTGATCAGGATGCTCATTATTTACCCTCCGCGGCCTTGACGACTTGCTGGGCAGCGTCGGTCAGACTGGTTGCTGCGATGATGTTCAGACCACTCTCGGCGAGGACCTTGGTGCCGAGTTCGGCATTGTTGCCTTCCAGACGCACAACCACTGGAACCTTGACGCCGACTTCCTTCACGGCACCAATAATACCTTCGGCAATCATGTCGCAACGCACGATACCACCGAAGATGTTAACCAGTACTGCCTTCACATTGGTGTCGGACAGAATGATCTTGAACGCTTCGGTTACGCGCTCCTTGGTTGCACCGCCGCCCACATCCAAAAAGTTGGCCGGCTTACCGCCGTGCAGGTTGACGATATCCATGGTACCCATGGCCAGACCAGCACCGTTGACCATGCAGCCGATGTTGCCTTCCAGCGCGACATAGTTCAGTTCGAACTTGGCAGCGTGGGCCTCGCGTGGATCGTCCTGTGATGGATCATGCATTGCACGCAGCTTGGGCTGGCGGTACATGGCGTTGCTATCGATACCGATCTTGGCGTCCAGGCAATGCAGATTGCCATCTTCCTTAATGACTAGCGGGTTGATTTCAAGCAATGCCAGATCGTAGTCGGCGAACAACTTGCCCAGACCAACAAAAATTTGAGTGAACTGCTTGATCTGATCACCCTTCAGACCCAGCTGGAACGCCAGGTCACGGCCTTGGTAAGGCTGGGGGCCAACCAAAGGATCGATAACGGCCTTGATGATCTTCTCGGGCGTATCTTCAGCAACCTTCTCGATTTCCACACCACCTTCGGTGGAAGCCATGAAAACGATGCGACGGCTGGAGCGGTCGACGACCGCGCCCAGGTACAGTTCCTGTGCAATATCGGTGCACGACTCAACCAGAATTTTGGTGACCGGCTGACCGCTGGCATCAGTCTGATAGGTTACCAGACGCTGGCCCAGCCATTTTTCAGCAAAGGCCTTGGCCTCTTCCTTGCTCTTGATCAGCTTGACGCCACCGGCCTTGCCGCGACCACCCGCGTGAACCTGGGCCTTGACCACCCACATGGTGCCGCCGATCTTGTCACACGCTTCTGCCGCTTCTTCTGGGGTATCTACTGCAAAACCTGTCGAGACAGGAAGGCCGTACTCAGCGAACAGCTGCTTCCCCTGATATTCGTGAAGATTCATGCTTATCTACCGTTTTGATCGTGTAGGAACTGCGTTTCATAACCACGGACTCACAGGACCGCCGTTACCCTTTATCACCCTGGGGGTGACCGCACCGATTTCTCGGCCGGATTTGCCGCTTTGTGATAAAGCCACCCGCACCAGCCGGTTCGCGAACGACCGCACGGTCACGGGGGCGATATATTACCGCTTCTTGCGGTTGGCGACATGTATTGCGTGACCATTCACCGCCAGCGCAGCTTCGTGCAGCGCCTCGGAAACGGTCGGATGGGAGAACACCATCATACCGAGGTCTTCTGCACTGGTACCAAACTCCATACCGATCGCGCCCTGCTGGACCAATTCGGCCGCACTTGGCCCGATCACATGAACGCCCAGTACACGGTCGGTCTTCGCATCGGCGATCACTTTGACCATCCCACCCGCTTCGTTGGCAGCCACCGCACGGCCATTCGCCGCAAAGGGGAACACACCAACATTAATTTCAACGCCTTCCGCCTTGAGCTGCTGCTCGTTCTTGCCCACCCATGCAATTTCCGGGTGGGTATAGACCACAGAGGGAACCAGGTCATAATTCATGGCAGTTTTATGTCCAGCGATACGCTCAGCCACCATGACGCCCTCTTCCGAGGCCTTGTGAGCAAGCATCGTCCCGCGAACCACATCACCTACAGCGTAAACGCCGGGTACGCTGGTACCACAGTAATCGTCAGCAAAGATCACACCGCGCTCATCCATGTCCACGCCGGCGTCGCTTGCGACGAGGTTTTCCGTATAGGCACGACGACCAACCGCAACAATCAGCTTATCAAAGGTCAGTTGTTGTTCGCCTTCAGCATCGGTAAACGACACCGTGACCTGCTTGCGTTTGATGTCAGTGCCGGTAACGCGAGCACCCAAACGTATCTGCAGACCCTGCTTGGTAAATGTCTTAAACGCTTCCTTGGCGATCTGCTCGTCAGCCGCGACCATGAACTTATCCAAAGCCTCAAACACAACCACTTCGGCGCCAAGCCTGCGCCAGACAGAACCCAACTCCATGCCGATGATGCCGGCGCCAATAACGCCAAGCTTCTTGGGTACGCTGGTGAATTCCAGAGCGCCTGTAGAGTCGACGATAATATCGTCGGTCAATGGCGCCGGAGGGATCTCGATCGGGCGCGAGCCAGAAGCCAGAATAACATTTTCAGCTTCCAGTACCGTGACGTTGCCATCAGCGTCAGTCACTTCAACTTTCTTGCCGGCTAGCAGTTTGCCGTGGCCTTCAATATTGGTTACATCATTAGCCTTGAACAGGGCGGTGACACCTCCGGTGAACTGCTTGACGATCTTGTCCTTGCGCTCAAGCATCGTCTTTATGTCGATGCTCAAACCCTTGGTTTCAATCCCGTGGACCTTGAAGCCTTCCTGCGCTTCATGAAATTTCCACGAGCTGTCCAGCAGAGCCTTGGATGGGATACAGCCCACATTCAGGCACGTACCGCCAAGGGCTTGTTTACCATCCTTGCCAACGTACTTCTCCACGCAGGCAACCTTCATGCCTAACTGGGCGGCACGAATGGCGGCTACATATCCGCCGGGGCCGGCACCGATGACAACGACATCGTATTTATCACTCATAAGCCAATTCCTCTTTCTGCAGCTCTATCCTGGGAGCCGCCGGACACATTTCCACAAGCCCGGCGGCATGCGGCATGCGACATGCCGCTTGAAGCCTGTAGCTAGATCAGATATCCAGCAACATACGGGCCGGATCTTCGAGCAAATCCTTGATCGCAACCAGGAAACTCACCGCTTCTTTGCCGTCGATCAGACGGTGGTCGTAGGACAGCGCCAAATACATCATCGGCAAAATCACCACCTGACCATTAACCGCCATTGGGCGCTCCTGGATCTTGTGCATGCCCAGAATAGCGGCCTGCGGCGGATTGACGATGGGTGAAGAAAGCAGCGAACCAAAAACACCGCCATTGGAAATGGTGAAGGTGCCGCCGGTCATGTCTTCCATGGACAACTTTCCATCCTTGGCCTTGCGACCGAAACCGGCGATGGTGCCTTCAATCGTGGCCAGACTCATGAATTCAGTATTGCGCAGGACGGGTACAACCAATCCGCGATCGCTGGATACTGCTACACCGATGTCCTGATAACCGTGGTAAACCACATCGCCACCGTCAATAGACGCATTCACCGCGGGAAAGCGCTTGAGTGCTTCCGTCGCTGCTTTAACGAAAAAGGACATAAAGCCCAGACGCACGCCATTGTGCTTTTTCTCGAAAAGATCCTTGTACTTGCTACGCAGATCCATAATCGGCTTCATATTGACTTCGTTGAACGTCGTCAGCATGGCCATACTTGACTGGGCATCAACCAGCCGCTCGGCGATGCGGGCGCGAAGACGGGTCATCGGCACACGTTTTTCGACGCGATCGCCCTCAGCCAGTGCAGAATTATCTACTGCGCCCGACTTGGTTGCAGGCTTGGCCGTTTCGGCAGGCGCCTTGGTAGGAGCAGATTTCTTCGCTTCGACTGCGCTGACCACATCTTCCTTGGTGACGCGGCCACCCTTGCCGGTGCCTTCGATGTCTGAGGGGGCAAGACCATTTTCTTCCGCTATCTTGCGCGCAGCAGGGGACAGCATAGGCTCTTCACCGCTGGGCTTGGTGTCCTGCGCCGCGGACTTGTCGGCTTTGGCGGGGGGTGGGCTTTCGGTCTTTACTTCCGCCTTGGTAGCTTCCTTAGGTGCCGCAGCGCCACCTTTTTCGAGTGTTCCAAGCAGTTCGCCGCTGAGAACTGTTTCACCCTCGCCTTTGACGATGTCGCCCATTACACCGTCAGCTTCGGCCAGCACTTCCATCACAACCTTGTCAGTTTCAATATCAACAATCAGCTCATCGCGCTTCACCGCGTCACCGGGTTGCTTGTGCCAGGTCGCTACCGTGCCATCGGCAACCGATTCGGGAAAAGTGGGGGCCTTGATTTCAATAGCCATTATCAATCCTTAAATTAATTCTCTGTTGTCTGCCAGATGCTCAAGCGGTAAGCGCGTCTTGCAATAGTTTTTCCTGCTGTTCTGCGTGCAGGGACGGATAACCACAAGCAGGTGATGCAGAGGCATCACGTCCAGCGTAGTCGAGATACAAATCCTTAACCTTATGCTGAGCAAGAACCCGACGCATGTGATGCTGACTGCAGTACCAGGCCCCCTGGTTCATTGGCTCTTCCTGACACCAGACGACCTTCTCCAACGCCTTGTACGGCGCCAGAACGTCGGCAAGATCCTCTTCCGGGAACGGGTAAAGTTGCTCAATACGGATGATGGCGGCATCTTCGATGCCATCATTACGACGCTTCTCCAGAAGATCGTAATAGACCTTGCCGCTGCACATGACAACACGCTTGACCTTCTTCGGATCCAGAGTATCGAACTCAGACATCACCGTCTGGAAGGAGCCGTCGGACAGGTCTTCCAGGCTCGAAACAGCCAGCTTGTGACGCAGGAGTGATTTCGGCGTAAGCGCGATCAACGGCTTGCGTAGTGGGCGGATTACCTGACGACGGAGCATGTGGTAAACCTGCGCCGGGGTAGAGGGCACACACACTTGGATGTTGTGCTCGGCGCTCAGCTGCAGGAATCGCTCAAGACGCGCGGATGAATGCTCTGGGCCCTGCCCTTCATAACCGTGCGGCAGCAACATAGTCAGACCGCACAAACGTCCCCACTTGTGCTCGCCACTGGTAATAAACTGATCAATCACGACCTGAGCACCGTTGGCAAAATCGCCAAATTGCGCTTCCCACAGAATCAGGCCACAAGGGCTGGTAGTCGCATAACCATACTCGAACGCCAGTACGGCCTCTTCCGAGAGCAATGTGTCGTAAATATCCAGGCGCGGCTGATTTTCTGACAGATTGGCAAGCGGAATGTAGGTAGAACCATCCTTCTGGTTGTGCAATACGGCATGACGGTGGGAAAAAGTACCCCGACCAACATCCTGCCCGGTTATACGTACCGGATGTCCTTCGTGGAGCAGAGTGGCGTACGCCATCGTCTCAGCGAAGCCCCAGTTAATAGGCAACGCGCCCGCGGCCATTTTTCGACGATCCTCGACGATCTTGCCTACCTGACGCTGGATAACCAGGCCATCGGGCAGATCATTCAAGCGGTTAGCCAGATCCTGGAGAGTTTTGAGATCGGTACGGGTATCGTGTCGCGCCGTCCAGGTGTGACCAAGATAAGGTGCCCAGTTAACAAAGGAGCTGGTGTCCGGCTCCTTGACCAGACTTTTTACCACGTGGTCGCCATTATCAAGCGCGGTGCGGTATTCCTCTACCTTCGCTTGCACATCGTCAGCATTGAGCGTGCCTTCGTTAACCAGGCGCTCGGCATAGATTTCGCGCGTGGTCGGATGCTTACTGATCTTGTCATACATCAGCGGCTGCGTGCCTGATGGCTCGTCTGCTTCGTTGTGGCCGCGCCGGCGGTAGCACACCAGGTCGATCACGATGTCGCGCTTGAACTGCATGCGGTAATCAACCGCCAGCTGAGTCACGAATAATACCGCTTCGGGGTCGTCGCCGTTAACGTGGAAGATCGGCGCCTGAATCATCTTGGCAATGTCGGTACAGTACTCGGTCGAACGCGCATCATCCTGCCGGCTAGTAGTAAAGCCAACCTGATTATTAATAATGATGTGGATAGTGCCGCCAGTCTTGAATGCGCGGGTCTGAGACATCTGGAATGTCTCCATGACCACACCCTGACCGGCAAAAGCCGCGTCGCCATGAATGCTGACGGGCAAAACACGATCGCCTGAGCTGTCGTTTCGGCGGTCCTGGCGAGCACGGACAGAGCCTTCGACAACAGGCGACACGATCTCCAGGTGAGAAGGGTTGAAAGCCAATGCCAGGTGCGTCTCGCCACCGGACGTCATCACGTTGGAAGAGAAACCCTGGTGGTACTTGACGTCACCCGAGCTGAGGTCGATCTTCTTCTTGCCTTCAAACTCGTCAAACAACTCGCGCGGGTTCTTGCCAAGAATATTGATCAGCACGTTGAGACGGCCACGGTGAGCCATACCCAGTACCAGTTCTTGTGTTCCGTAGGATCCTGAGCGCTGAATAATTTCATCAAGCATCGGAATCAGACTCTCACCGCCCTCGACGCCAAAGCGCTTGGTACCCGGGAACTTGGTGCCCAGATACTTTTCCAGGCCTTCCGCCGCCGTTAGCCGTTCGAGCAAATGACGCTTTGTCGTGACCGAATGCTGGGGCTTGCCGCGCACGCTCTCCAAACGCTGCTGAAACCAACGGCGCTGGGTCGAGTCGACAATGTGCATATATTCTGCGCCGAAGGTCGAACAGTAAATCGCCTTCAACGTGTCGAGAATTTCGCGGAGAGGGGCTTCTTCCTTACCAATATGCAACTCACCCGTGCGAAAGGATGTGTCCAGATCAGCGTCGGTAAGACCGTAGTCAGCCAGTGTCAGATCAACGATTTCTTCTCGCTTCCACAAGCCCAGCGGATCAAGATCAGACCCCTGGTGGCCGCGCATTCGGAAGGCCTGGATCAGGCGAAGAACATCGACCTGCTTCTTTTCGTGAGCACTGCTGGTATGACCGCCGGTCGCCGCAACAGGACGCCGCTGGTTCTTGGCTAGTAGCTGGAAGTGTTCACGAATCGTGGAATGAGGAACATCCGATCCCGCATTACCGTTGGACTGGGGCAATTTCTGGAAATAGCTGCGCCACTCATCGGCGATGCTGTTCGGATCGTGCAGATAGAGCTCATAAAGCTCCTCAACATAGGACGCATTCCCACCGGATAGATGAGACGTGCTCCACAGCTGCTGCATTTCGCTGTCTGGCATGCTTGGTCACCCTCTGTAAGGGGATACCATCTGGCGCAAAGACCATTAACTGGCAAAAACTCTGCCATCCGTGCAAAACATGCGAAGAGCCCTTGGCGTAATCTCTGCCGGCCAGCTCGTAGTGCCATGTTCTGCGAAACCGGAATATTGCCGGCCCCGACAGATAGTTCGGGTTTTACCCGATTGCCCCTGTTGGTTTAGGTACGCAAACCGCGGCTTTGTGGGCTGCGATTCGATTAAATTCTGACCGGCCTCTTGTAGCAGAGGTCGGCCGAGGCCCAACGTAATGCAGACTCCGAATCCTCAGGTACCGCTCTGCAGCAACATGGTGCGGATGTGTCCGATAGCCCGGGTAGGGTTGAGACCCTTGGGGCACACATTGACGCAATTCATGATGCCACGGCAGCGAAATACGCTGAAGGGATCATCCATGGCGGCCAGACGTTCCTCGGTGTGGGTGTCACGGCTGTCCGCCAAAAAGCGGTAGGCTTGCAACAGGCCAGCTGGACCGATGAACTTGTCTGGATTCCACCAGAATGAAGGGCAGGAAGTGGAGCAGCACGCACAGAGTATGCACTCGTACAGACCATCCAGTTTCTCACGCTCTTCGGGTGACTGCAGGCGCTCGATATCGGGCGCCGGCGTATCGTTCTGCAAAAACGGTTGAATCTTTTCATATTGCTTGTAGAAGATGCTCATATCCACGACCAAGTCACGTATGACTGGCAAACCAGGCAATGGTCGCAGCACCAGCTTGTTGTTTTTCACAACATCAGACAACGGCGTGATGCAGGCAAGACCATTCTTGCCGTTGATATTCATGCCATCAGAGCCACAGACGCCTTCACGGCAGGAGCGGCGATAGGACATGCCCACGTCGTTCTCCTTGACCAGCGCCAGCACGTCAAGAACCATAATATCCTTGCCGCCGGTGTCGATCTGAAAATCTTCCATGTAGGGAGCGTTGTCACTCTCGGGGTTATAACGGTAGACGCTTACTTGCAGCATATCGGTCACCCTTAATAAGTCCGGATTTTCGGTTCAAATGTAGGAACTGTCTTCGGCGTGAAGTTGACCGCGCGCTTTCTCAGCTCTTTGGTCTCAGGCATGTACAGGCTATGACAAAGCCAATTCACGTCGTCACGATCCTCGTAATCTTCACGAGCATGCGCACCACGACTTTCTGTACGTAGGTTAGCAGCCACAGCTGTTGCTTCGGCCACTTCCAGAAGATTTTGCAATTCCAATGCTTCGATACGCGCAGTATTGAACGCCTGGCTCTTGTCATCGATCTTGACGGTAGCAATTCGCTCCCGCAAATCGGCCAGCTGTTTGATGCCCTTCTCCATGAACTCGCCGGTGCGGAACACACCGAAATAGTTCTGCATGCAGTTCTGCAACTCTTTACGCAGCGGCGCTACCTGCTCACCGGTCGTGCGGTTGTTGAGCGCGTCAAGGCGCGAAAGGGAAGCTTCGATATCCGACTCGGAAGCCGAGCGGTGCTCGATACCCTCTTTGAGAGCGCTTTCCAAGTGCATACCCGCCGCACGACCGAACACAACCAGGTCGAGCAACGAGTTACCACCCAGACGGTTGGCACCGTGAACCGATACACAAGCGACTTCACCTACCGCGAACAAACCTTCAATAATCTTGTCCTTGCCATGTTCATCTTGAGTAATGGCCTGGCCATGAATATTGGTGGGAACGCCACCCATCATGTAATGGCAGGTCGGCACTACCGGAATCGGTGCAGTAACCGGATCGACGTGGGCAAATGTCTTGGACAGTTCGCAAATACCCGGCAGGCGGCTGTGCAACACTTCCTCACCCAGGTGGTCAAGCTTGAGCAGTACGTGATCGCCTTCCGGACCACAGCCGTTACCGGCGATAATTTCCTTGACCATGGAACGGGCCACAACGTCGCGACCAGCCAGGTCCTTGGAGTTGGGCGCATAGCGCTCCATGAAACGCTCACCATGCTTGTTGATCAGATAGCCACCTTCACCACGGCAACCTTCTGTCACTAGTGTACCGGCGCCAGCAATACCGGTGGGGTGGAACTGCCACATCTCGATATCCTGGACCGGCACACCAGCACGCAGAGCCATACCAATACCGTCACCGGTGTTGATCAGGGCGTTGGTCGTGGAGGCGTAAATACGACCTGCACCACCCGTAGCCAGCACGGTAGCTTTGGCGCGAATGTAAGCGGTTTCACCAGTTTCGATGCAAATCGCAACCACGCCGACAATGACGCCGTCCTGATTCTTCACCAGATCAACTGCGTACCACTCATTCAGGAACGTCGTATCATGCTTGATGTTGTTCTGATAGAGAGTATGCAACAGAGCGTGACCTGTACGGTCAGCCGCAGCACAGGTACGCGCTGCCTGAGTAGAGTCGTTTGGACCCTTGGACTGACCACCGAAGGGACGCTGATAAATGCGACCTTGCTCGGTGCGAGAGAACGGCAGACCCATATGCTCGAGCTCGAAAACTGCTTCTGGCCCTACCGAACACATGTACTCGATAGCATCTTGGTCACCGATATAGTCGGAGCCCTTGACGGTATCGTACATGTGCCAGCGCCAATCATCATTCGGATCGGCAGAGGCAATCGCACAGGTGATGCCGCCCTGAGCGGAAACAGTGTGCGAGCGAGTCGGGAATACCTTGGTAACCACGGCGGTCTTGTGACCACCCTGAGCCAGTTGCAGTGCAGCGCGCATACCTGCGCCACCGCCACCAATGATGATGGCGTCAAAAGACAGTGTACGAATGTTAGCCATTTAGATACCCCAAAGAATCTGTACGCCCCAGACAAAATAAACAAACATCACAAGTCCACAAAACGCTTGAAACAGAAAGCGTACGGCGGTTGCCCATTTGCCTAATGACATGGGAGTCAGGTAGTCAGTTGAAATGGTCCACATTCCGACCCAGGCATGAGCGCTTAGGGCCACCAGTGTGAGCAAGCTGAAGATGCGCATCCAGTTCTGATTGAACAGTGCGCGCCATTCTTCATAGCCAAGACCCGGATTGAATACAAGATAACCAAGCAGAAACAGCGTGTAGAGCGCGAGCACTACCGCAGAGACACGTTGCGCCATCCAGTCGTACAGACCACTACGAGACAGGTTAGTGACGTTGGTTACCATATCCAAACCCCCAGAAGAACAATCACAATGACTGAAAGCACGATCACCACTTGAGAGCCGCGCTTGCCGCTTTCCAATCCCTCACCCACGCCTGCGTCCATCACCAGGTGGCGTACACCTGCGATAAGATGATAAAGCAGGGCTGATAAAACACCCCACAGAACCAGCTTGGCGAGTGGATTTTGCAGGACGGCTTGAGCTTGCTCAAACCCACGCTCGGAATCCAGTGACACGTTCAATAGCCAGAGCAATCCTGCAACGGCTATAAACATGATGATTCCCGACACGCGATGAGCAATGGACGTCCATGCGGTGAGAGGCAGTTTGATTGTCCTGAGATCCAGGTTGACAGGTCTTTTGCTATTCACGGCTTTTTTTCACACTCATGGCCCTTTTGTGACTCAGGGCTGGATTATAGGAAGGTGCACTATTATGGGTACCCCAGTGACTTAAAGCATGACTCCCGCGGGGAGCCAAAAAGCCACTTTGCCGGTGATGGAGTATAGAGAGTTGACCCCCTGATTACAATGCAACTACGCCTTTGGAAGGCCCTTGTTACAACCCTCCAGGACCTTTACCACTCATAACAGCCATGCAAATAAAACCTTTTTATCTGCCTGATAACCATTCACTATCTGTAGAATTGACAAACCGATTTATCACCTTATAGTGATGCGGGCCCTGCATAGCTGGGGCGCATCCTTTCGATACCAGCAAACAGGAGGCCGACAATGGCTGACAAAAAGGCGCAGTTGATAATCGAGGGCAACGCCCCTATCGACCTGCCAGTATATTCAGGCACTCTCGGCCCCGATGTAGTGGATGTGCGCGGCCTGACCGCCGAAGGGTTCTTCACTTTCGACCCCGGTTTTATGGCCACTTCGTCCTGCGAATCCAAGATTACCTATATCGATGGCGAAAATGGCGTGCTGTTGCACCGCGGCTATCCCATCGAGCAGCTTGCCGAAAACGCCGATTTTCTGGAAACCTGCTTTCTGCTGCTCAAGGGCGAATTGCCCACTGATGCAGAAAAAGACGTATTTGTCAGCACCATCAAGAATCACACTATGGTGCATGAGCAACTCAAGACTTTCTTCAACGGTTTTCGCCGTGACGCCCACCCCATGGCCATCATGTGTGGCGTAGTGGGCGCCCTGTCCGCCTTTTATCACGACTCCCTGGACATCAATGATGCGCATCACCGTGAAATCTCGGCGATCCGTCTGATTGCCAAGATGCCGACATTGGCTGCGATGGTTTACAAGTACTCCATGGGGCAGCCCATGATGTACCCACGCAACGACCTGTCGTACTCGGAAAACTTCCTGCACATGATGTTCAATACACCCTGTGAAGAGAAGAAAATCAACCCGATTCTGGCCAAGGCCATGGACCGCATCTTCGTACTGCATGCCGACCACGAGCAAAATGCCTCGACGTCTACCGTGCGCCTGGCCGGTTCCTCTGGAGCCAACCCCTTCGCCTGCATTGCGGCCGGCATCGCTGCGCTCTGGGGCCCCGCCCATGGCGGCGCCAACGAAGCGGTTCTGCGCATGCTGGACGAGATTGGTGACGTATCCAATATCGAAACCTTTATTGCCAAAGCCAAGGACAAGGACGACCCATTCAAGTTGATGGGCTTCGGCCACCGCGTGTACAAGAACTTCGACCCACGCGCCAAGGTAATGAAAGAAACCTGCGACGAAGTATTGGCCGAGCTGGGCATCAATGATCCGCAGTTGGAGCTGGCAATGAAACTGGAAGAGATCGCGCGCAACGACCCTTACTTTGTTGAGCGTAATCTGTACCCGAACGTGGATTTCTACTCCGGTATCATTCTCAAGGCTATCGGCATTCCAGCTTCCATGTTCACTGTGATTTTTGCCACAGGACGCACACCTGGCTGGATAGCGCACTGGAACGAGATGATCAGCAGCCCCTACAAGATTGGTCGTCCACGCCAGCTTTATACCGGCGCCACCAAGCGTGACTACCCGAAAAAGTAAGCACGCAAGGTAAAGCGCTATCCATAAGAAACCCGCCTCGGCGGGTTTTTTTGTGCAGGTGAATATTGCAACGGACCGGTTACCCCGTTTGCGCTTCCCACCAGCCTATTATTCGCAACGCCTGGGCCTGGGTCTGACCGCACACATCGGCGTTTGGCTGAAAACTTGAGCATACCGCCGGACGATCCGGCTGGCCAAAAATACCACACCGATATTGCGCATCTAGATGAATGCAGGCCACACCCGCGGGCTTGCCATTGGGCATACCCGGTATCGGCGAGGTAATCGACGGTGCGATACAACAGGCGCCACAACCAGAGCGACAAATCATAGCAATTAAATCACTCGTCTCGATTCAGCCGGGCGATCAGACTTGAGGTATCCCAACGGCCGCCACCCATCGCTTGCAGATCCGCATAGAACTGATCAACTAATGCGGTCACCGGCAGGCGCGCGCCGTTGTGGCGAGACTCATCAAGCACGATTGACAGGTCCTTGCGCATCAAGTCCACCGCGAAACCGTAATCGAACTCGCCGGCCAGCATGCTCTTGTGCCGGTTATCCATCTGCCATGACTGCGCCGCTCCCTTGCTGATAACGTCCATAGCGGCCTCGCCATCAAGACCTGCACACTGGGCGAAATGCAGAGCCTCGGACAGCCCCTGCACGAGGCCGGCGATACATATCTGATTGACCATCTTGGTTAACTGGCCCGAGCCGGCAGGCCCCATGCGCTTGAGCATCTTAGCGTAACTGTTGATCACCGGCCGGGCAAAGTCGTATACCGACTCATCGCCGCCCACCATGATTGTCAACTTGCCATTTTCAGCGCCTGCTTGACCCCCGGAAACGGGTGCGTCGAGAAAACCCATACCCTTTTTCTGGGCGAGAGCTGCCATTTCCCGCGCAACATCGGCAGAGGCCGTAGTGTGATCGACGATAACCGTGCCACTGCGAGCGCCCACAAGTACGCCATGGTCCCCGGTCACAACCTCACGCAGGTCGTTGTCGTTACCTACGCAGACCATCACAAAGTCCTGATCAACAGCCGCGTCCGCTGGCGTGGCGCAACTTCGGCCGCCGTATTCAGCGACCCAGGCATCTGCTTTGGCCGCTGTGCGGTTATAAACACAGACATCATGGCCCGCACGCTTGAGATGTCCGGCCATGGGATAACCCATTACGCCCATACCGATGAATGCAATGTTAGCCATCACGCCTCCAGAGTAAGCTGCGATGTATGCCAGCGAGAACACGCAGCACAAAAAGCGAAAAGAATTTTGTCAGGCGCGATCATAGCAAATCCATTGCCGCAACCACACCGGCATCGGCATACTACGCGCCCTATCCATGCTCCGGAGGACTCCGAAGATGTTCAGCGTCAATCAGTATTTTGAAGGCAAAGTCGCTTCCATCGCCTTTCAGCAACCCGAAGGCCAGGCTACCGTCGGCGTAATGGCGCCCGGGGACTATGAGTTTGGCACCAGCCAACTGGAAATCATGCATGTGATTACCGGCCAGCTTACAGTAAGACTGCCGGGCAGCGAACAGTGGGACACCTTCGCCTCTGGCAGCCAGTTTACCGTTGAAGCCAACAGTAAATTCAGCCTCAAGGTTGAACAGGACACAGCCTATCTGTGCGAGTACCGCTGATAGCCTAATCGCTAGACAGGTGGCGTTGTTGCCACCTGTTCGTCAAGCTGACTACTCTCGGTTTACCGCCCCGCCATTCCCATCCGGTTTCTCTTCCGTCATACCCTTGGCGTAAACCTCGATAAACACCGGCGGCATGCGTTTGGGCTTGCCCGTGCTCACCTCTATGCAGACAAAGGTGGTCCGTGCACGCAGCAGTGTCGCCCCATCAGACACCCGACACAGCTGGAAGTGACGCGTCATGCGCAGCTTCTTGTCCCAGTGGACAATCCAGGTTGCCATCACCAGATCATCCCATTCGTAGGCCGCCCGCAGATAGTCTATCTCGTGGCGAAATACCGCCATGGCACGATCCAGCGTACGATAGTCCTCCACGCCCAGCCCCAGGGAGCTGGAATGCTGCCAGGCGCAACGCTCCAGCCAACTGACATACACCGTATTGTTGGCGTGACCCAGGCCATCAATGTCCTCGGGCTGCACCGTGATGTCCAGCGTATACGGATTGTCCAGATCCCATTGCAGCATTAGGTGCTTCCTCTATCCGATTGCAATCGCACACAGCATATCATTGCTCAAGCCCATGGCGGATGACGCCGTACAGAACCGCAGCGCAGGAAGCGCCAGGCTGGTGTAGTCTTTGCTCAGACTTTGCGAGGAACCGGATTTCATGTTCAAGCACCTGCACTTCCCGATACTGGTCATCAACCCCCATATAGGCCTCAAGGATGTGGCCGGCAGCCAACTGGCCGACCTGTTCAAGGCATTGGAGAACGAAGGTTTCAAGGTACTGGCCACAGCTTCGGTCGATGAGGGACGGCTGATTGCCGAGGCGCACAGAGGCCTTTCCTGCATCCTTTTTACGGCTGACCAGGAAGGCGATCTGGCCCAGGTGAGAGCACTGTTCATGGCAGCCCACTCGCGCTCACCGGAACTGCCCATCATGGCCCTCAGCACACGCCAGAATCTGGATAACGACAAGTTGACCGAGCTGCGCGACCTGCACCAGCTACGCGGTATTATTTATCTGTTCGAAGACACCCTGCCCTTCATCGCTGGCCAGATCGCGCGGACTGCACAAGCCTATCTGGGCAATCTGCTGCCACCGTTTTTCAAGGCGTTACTGGACTATACCGGCCGCGCCAGCTACTCCTGGCATTCACCGGGTCATGGCGGCGGCGTGGCGTTTCGCAAGAGCCCTGTAGGGCGCGCTTTCCATGACTTCTTTGGCGAAAACACCCTGCGTTCGGACCTGTCAGTGTCGGTGCCCGGTCTCGGCTCTTTGCTCGATCACAACGGTCCAATTGCTGCTGCCGAGGCCAATACCGCCCGGGTCTTTGGTGCCGATCACAGTTTCTACGTGGTCAACGGCACATCAACGTCGAACAAAATTATCTGGCACGCCTTTGTCAGCCGTGATGACGTTGTGCTGGTGGACCGCAACTGCCATAAATCGATTCTCCACGCGATCATCATGACCGGTGCCATTCCGATCTATCTCACCGGCTCACGTAACGATTACGGCATCATCGGGCCGATTAGCCTTGACTCCTTCGCACCGGACAATCTGCGTCAGCGCCTGGCTGAACATCCCTTACTGCAGGGTCGCGAGGCGAAAATCCGTCTGGCCGTACTGACCAACTCTACCTATGACGGCCTCTGCTACAACGCCGAACTGATCAAGGATGAGCTGGAGGATGCGGTCGACGTATTGCACTTCGACGAAGCCTGGTACGGCTACGCGGCTTTCCACGAGTTTTACGCAGGTCGTCATGGCATGGGCAGCCAGCGCGGCTTCGAGCGCGCCAAACATCCCCTCGTATTCGCCACCCAATCACCGCATAAAGTCTTGGCAGCCATGTCTCAGGCCTCAATCATTCTGGCTGAAAATAGCGTCGATCAGCAGCTCGATCTGGACCGTTTCAATGAAGCTTTCATGATGCATACATCTACTTCGCCACATTACGGGATCATCGCTTCGATCGACGTATCGACCGGCATGATGGCCGGTGAGCCGGGCCGCTCTCTGGTGCAGGAAACCCTGGACGAGGCGCTGTCCTTTCGCCGCGCCATGCAGCAGACCGCCGAGCGCCTGGACGAAGACCAGTGGTGGTTCGATGTCTGGGAGCCCGAGGACGCGCTTGAATCCAACGCACTGCTGCCGCACGGCTGGACACTTGATACCGGGGAAGCCTGGCATGGCTTTGGTGATATGGCCCACGACTATGCCCTGCTCGACCCAATCAAGGTCACGCTGCTCACCCCCGGAGTCGAAGAACATGGACGTCTTGCTAAAAGCGGCATACCGGCGGCGGTCGTTACGCGGTTTCTCGCTGAACGCGGTCTGGTAGTTGAAAAGACCGGTTTATACTCGTTCCTGATCCTGTTTTCGCTGGGCATTACCAAAGGCAAATGGAGCACACTGGTATCGGAGCTGCAGGAATTCAAACGCTTGTACGATGGTAATGCGCCCCTGACCTCCACGTTGCCCAGCGTGGCGGTCACCGGGCACTATCGCGGGCTCGGCCTGCGCGAGCTGTGCGAGCAGCTGCATGGGTTCTACAAGGAGCAACGCATGGTGCGCACCCTGCGGCATATTTATACGGAGCTGCCGGAAATGGTCGTGCGACCTGCCGATGCCTACCAACAGATGGTTCGCGGCCAAGTCGAGATGGTCCCGCTGAACCAGCTGGCCGGACGCATCAGTGCTGTCATGCTGGTGCCCTACCCGCCGGGCATACCAGTGATTATGCCCGGCGAGCGCTTTCCATTCGACAGTACTGCCATCACCGACTTCCTGCAGATTGCTCAACGCCAGGATCAGCGCTTTCCCGGTTTTGAGAGCGACATACACGGACTGCGAAGCGGCGAGCAACATGATAGTGAAAGCGTGTTCTATGTCGACTGCCTGAAGGCTGATTGAGGTGTGGCGGCGAGCCTGGAATAGACACTCTGAGCAAATGGCAGACAAAAAAAGGCCGACACGCATGTCGGCCCTGGTAATGGTGGAGCTATGCGGGATCGAACCGCAGACCTCCTGCATGCCATGCAGGCGCTCTCCCAGCTGAGCTATAGCCCCGTGGTCTTGCGACCCCGACACGCAGTGCGTGACGGTCAAACAATGGCGTCCCCTAGGGGACTCGAACCCCTGTTACCGCCGTGAAAGGGCGGTGTCCTAGGCCACTAGACGAAGGGGACGCAAACCCTTCTCACTGGGGCCGTAACCCCGGTGCAGTGATAAAACAGGCCAACGCAGAACGTTGACCAAAAAAATGGTGGAGCTATGCGGGATCGAACCGCAGACCTCCTGCATGCCATGCAGGCGCTCTCCCAGCTGAGCTATAGCCCCATCTCTAGGACGGGGCGCATATTATGATTCGAGCCCTGGCCTGTCAACAGAATTTTACGCAAAACAGCGACTTAAGCCCTTCTCAGGGCAGCAACTTCTCCCATGCCTTGGCTTCTTTCTTCGATGTCCCACCGAGCAATTCAAGCGCCTGGCGCAGCCGGAAGCGAGTCAGATCAGGCCCCAGGTGCGCCATCGCATCAAGCACCGAAACCGAGGCAGCCTGGCCGGTAATGGCCGGAAACAGCAGCGGCATCAGATCCCGCAATTTGAGCTGCAATACCTCGGCAATCTGCTGAATACTCGCCGTAATACTCTCCTTGTCCCACTGCCGAGTCGCTTCGAGCTTCCACAACAGCAACTGCAATGCTTGGCGTACTTCCTCCGCAGAGAGCTTCTTGTGCTCAAACAGCGCCGGATCGGGATGGACCTGGCCCGCCAGGAAAAAACCGGCCAGGGGTACCAGATCGCTGAAGGTTTCGACCCGGCTCTGCACCAATGGAATCATCGGTCTGAGATACTCTGGATTCAGCGCCCAGGTCTGTACCGCCGAAGCAAAGGCATCTACTGACAGCTCCCGTATCCATTGACCATTGAGCCAGGCCAGCTTCTCGACATCAAAGATCGGGCCGCCCAGGGATACGCGCTGGATATCAAAGTGCGCAACCATTTCGTCGAGCGAAAACTTTTCGCTCTCATCGGGCATCGACCAGCCCATGCGGCCCAGATAATTAAGAACGGCCTGGGGCATATAGCCCATGCGCTCGTAAAAAGTGATGCTGGTCGGATTCTTGCGCTTGGACAGCTTGCTCTTGTCGGGATTACGCAGCAGCGGCATATGGCACAACTGCGGCATATCCCAACCGAAATACTGATACAACAGCAAATGCTTGGGCGCTGAATTGATCCACTCTTCGCCACGCAACACGTGGGTGATGCCCATCAAATGGTCATCCACCACGTTGGCCAGGTGATAGGTCGGCAGGCCATCCGCTTTCATCAGGACCTGCATATCAACCTGTTCCCAGGGGATCTCGACTTCACCGCGCAACATGTCCTGCACGCTGCAAATACCGCTATCAGGCACTTTCATCCGCACCACATGCGACTCGCCATTGGCGACACGTGTGTTGGCCTCGGTCTGCGTCAGATGCAAACAATATCCATCATAACCGGGGGTTTGCTTGTTGGCTGTTTGCTCGGCACGCAACGCATCAAGACGCTCGCTACTGCAGAAGCATCGAAAAGCATGACCCCCACTGATCAGTTTCTCACTGTGCTCAAGATAAATAGCACTGCGCTCGCTCTGACGGTACGGGCCATGCGGCCCGCCAACATCAGGACCTTCATCCCATTCCAGCCCGAGCCAACGAAGCGAATCGAGAATCTGTTTCTCCGACTCGGCGCTGGAGCGCACCTGATCGGTATCTTCGATCCGCAGAATAAACTGGCCGCCGTGCTGGCGGGCAAAGCATTGATTGAACAATGCAATATAGGCTGTGCCCACATGGGGATCACCGGTAGGGGAAGGCGCAATACGGGTACGGACAGTCATGAAATCTCTCGTCATGTTGATTCGCGGGGGCCATGCCAGCAAGTACTAGCCAGGCAGGTTAGCCTCCTCGGCTGCAGATAATATCAGTGGCTCGGCCCCTGCCTCCACCTCGGAGCTCAGATACTTCTCGAGGCTTTCAATCATGAAGTCGATGAAGGCCTTGACCTTCATGGCCTGGAAACGGCGCGACGGATATAGCGCGTATAGTTCGGTCGAAGGCAGTACAACATGCTCCAGCACCCGACAAAGTAGGCCCTGTTCAACGTAGGGCTCGGCAATAAAGGCAGGCACGTTGATGATGCCCGCTCCGGCAATCGCCACTTCCCGGGCGAAGGTAATATTGTTCGCGACCAGTACCGGCGTGACCTGCACGCTGACATTTGGCTCATTAAAATGCCACTTGCGACCGCCATCCATCAGCGTATTGATACAGCGATGCTGGCTCAGCTCTTCCGGTCGCTTGGGCATACCGTACTGGGCGATGTAATCAGGGCTGGCGAAAAGCTGTCGTGGGCTGGTCATCATAGGACGGGCGACCAGACTGGAGTCCTGCAGACGCCCACGGTGAATCACGACATCGATCCCCTCTTCGACCGGATCAATGGTGCGCGTGGTGAGCTCGACCTCGACCTGAATCGCTGGATACCTGCGCATAAACTCGCCCACTACACGACCCAGAAACAATTGGCCGAACTCGATGGGCGAGCTGACCCGCAACAAACCGGTAGGCTCGCTCTGCAGTTGCATGATTGCCTGCTCGGCTTCGGCGAACTCCTGCATGATCTGCCGGCAACGCTCATAATAAGCCTGACCGACCTCGGTCAAACGGAGCTTGCGCGTGGTGCGATTGAGCAAGCGCACGCCCAGGCGCTCTTCGAGCTGAGCAATACGCCGACTGACTGTCGATTTCTGCATATTCAACGTCAGCGCCGCGCTGGTAAAGCTATGGCACTCAACCACCCGGGTAAAAATCAGTGCGTCGTCTAATCCCATCTTCAACTGTTCCTTTGATGCAACAAAGTGTCCAGATTCTACCCCCTCTCTAGTGAGGTGCAACAGTGCTAGAGTGCTGACCAAGAATAAAAACGAGGAAAATACATGTCAGCCCGGGTCCGCACGCGTCTGTTACTCTTCTTCCTGGTTGCGGGCCTGATTGGTGGCGCTTTTTTTGCTAATTGGTGGTTTGTCGGTCAATACTACCAAAGCACCGATAACGCCTATGTGCATGCCGAGATTGCTCGCGTAAGCAGCCAGCTCGACGCTCAGGTGGTCGAGGTACTGGTCAGCGATAACCAATTAGTCGACGTCGGCGATTTACTCGTGCGCCTCGATCCTCGGGACTTCGATATCGCCCTCGCCCATAGCCGCGCTAGCCTGGCCACCCGTCAAGCCGAGCAGCTCGAAGCCCAGTCCCGGCTAGCCCAGCAGGACAGCCTGATCGATTCGGCGCAGGCGGATGTCGAAGCCCGCCAGGCGGAGCAGAAGCGCATTCAGCTTGATATAGATCGCATCACACCGCTGCTGAAGTCCGGCTTTGCTTCCGAAGAACAGTTGAGTAACTTTCGCGCGCAACTGGCCGTGGCCAAGGCTCAGGTTCGCCGCGCGGCTGCGGACGCCCGCACCCAAGTACTGGTCAAGGACAGTTTGAATGCCGACGTTGGGCGCCTGGAAGCCGTGGTTGCCGCAGCACAAGCGGATATCGGACGCGCAGAACTGGATCTGCAACGCACCGAGATCCGCGCTCCTATTGCCGGCCGTGTCGGCCAGCGCAGTGTCCGTACGGGCCTCAACGCCCAGCGCGGCGCGCATTTGTTGGCTCTGGTGCCGCAGCAGCAACTGTGGGTACAAGCCAACTTCAAGGAAACTCAGATTGAGGGCATTCACCCCGGCCAGGAGGCAATGCTGACCTTCGATGCCTTTCCCGGTCAGGAAGTACCCGGACGCATCGACAGCCTGTTTCCCGCCTCGGGCGCTCAGTTCAGCCTGTTACCGCCGGACAATGCCACGGGCAACTTCACCAAGGTGGTTCAGCGGATCCCGGTCAAAATCCTGATCGACAACGATCATCCGCTCAGCACCGATTTACGGCCGGGTATGTCGGCCGAGGTAAAGGTGTCGCTGCGTGACTGAGGCCGTTGCCGAACGGGTTATACCGCCACCCGGCAGGCGTGATTGGATCGCCATCCTCAGCGCCATACTGGGCGCCTTCATGGCCATTCTGGATATCCAGATCATCAACTCCTCCCTGCGCGATATTCAGGGCGCCCTCTCGGCGACAATCGAGGAGGGCTCATGGATTTCAACTTCTTACCTGGTCGCAGAGATCATCATTATTCCGCTGGCCGCATGGCTCACCATGGTCATGTCCGCGCGACGTTTTGCGGTCGTCATCTCTTCCTGTTTCGTGCTGGCATCGCTGCTGTGTTCCCTGGCCTGGAGCCTGGAGAGCATGATCGTTTTTCGAGTATTGCAGGGCCTGGCTGGCGGCGCACTGATCCCCTTCGCCTTCATGCTGGTCTTGACCAAACTACCGCCGCCGGACCGGCCCAAAGGCATGGCCATGTTTGCAGTCACCGCGACATTTGCACCCTCAATTGGCCCAACGATCGGCGGCTGGCTAACGCAGAATTACGGCTGGGAATATATTTTCTACATCAATATTGTCCCGGGCCTGCTGATGATCGCCGGTCTGCTGTACGGCCTTGAGAAGTCACCCCCACGCTGGGAACTGCTCAAGCAGGGTGATTATCTCGGCATCTTGACCATGGCGCTGGGTCTGGGCTGCCTGCAGGTATTTCTCGAGGAAGGGCATCGCGAAGACTGGCTTGAATCCAACCTGATGGTCGCACTGGCGGTCATTGCATTCATGAGTCTGGTCACCTTTATCATTTTGCAGCTGTCACGCCCCAACCCACTGGTCAACCTGCGTCTGTTCAAGGACCGCAATTTCCTCTTCGGTAGCCTGGCCAATATCGGTCTGGGTGTCGGCTTATATGGCACGGTGTTTGTGCTGCCGGTATACCTGGCCCAGATTCAGGACTACAACGCCTTGCAAATCGGCCATGTCCTAATGTGGATGGGCTTACCACAGCTGCTGATCATTCCCTTGGTACCTATCCTGATGCGTCACGTAGATGCACGCCTTATTTGCGCCACGGGATTTTCGCTATTCGCCTTCGCCAGCTTTTCCAGCGGCTCCCTGAGCCTGGATTTTGCTGGAGAGCAATTCATCGGCATTCAGATATTCAGGGCGATTGGCCAGCCAATGGTGCTGGTACCCATGTCGATCCTTGCCACCGCAATGATCCCGCCCTCCCAAGCCGGGTCGGCATCGAGCCTGTACAACATCCTGCGCAACCTCGGGGGCGCTATCGGTATCGCAGCGCTGGCAACCATCCTCGACAGCCGGGCCAAACACTATTTCGACTTCCTGCGCGAATCTATAGTCCCTGGCAACCCGGCGGTAGAGGAGCGACTGAAGGTGCTGACCGATCAGCTGGGCGACCCACAGGCGGCGTTCATGGTGCTCAACAACCAGGTCCACCAACAGGCGCAAATCATGGCCTACAACGACGCCTTCCACCTGATCGGCATCATGCTTGCCTGCTCCATGATCTTTGTCCTGATGGTTAAACCCATCCCCCATGAGCCCATCAACAAGACCTGAAATTCGTCACTTTTTTTGACCGCCTACTGGTATAAACCCCCGCCAAACGCTAGCATCCGCCTATTGATGTAAAAAATATGCAACACACCTAGCACAAGGGTATCCCATGCCTCAGACGGACCATACTTCATCCTATTACGCCGCATCCGCGAATGCCTCACCGGACCGCCCCGCCCTGCAGGGTAGTCACGAGACCGATGTATGCGTTATCGGTGCCGGCTACACCGGGGTGTCCACAGCACTCTTTCTGCTCGAACAGGGGTTCAAGGTAACCATCCTAGAGGCCGCACGGGTCGGCTTTGGTGCTTCGGGACGCAA
>Ga0314774_1000775_pt1 | contig 22983 bp, 22 predicted proteins | sample MetaGCBIA2018_FD_204515 | JGI IMG/M metagenome (GOLD analysis project Ga0314774, IMG submission 204515) | Cryopeg brine microbial communities from Beaufort Sea near Barrow, Alaska, United States - CBIA 2018 | ecosystem: Environmental > Aquatic > Marine > Coastal | place: USA: Alaska | collected...
ACATTCGGGGATGACAGTTCGAACGCCAAGGCTGTCTCTCGCAGAGCTTGCAGAGAAGTTCAAATTCTTAAACAATAAGAGGTTGTTGTTCTCAAGGTTTCTCCGTGGTCTCTGCGCTCTCTAGAGAGTTAAACGAACGGGCGGGAGAAGCTTTTACGCTGTCATTCCCGAAACGATTCTGATCGGGAATCCAGATTTTGTCTGAGCGAAAGGCTGGATCCCCGATAGAGACATTCGGGGATGACAGTTCGAACGCCAAGGCTGTCTCTCGCAGAGGGCGCAGAGAAGAGCAAAGTCAAAAGCATATTAGCCGCTGATAAAATCTGAACAGGTCTGATAGTTCAAAAGCTACGATGAAGGTATATCAGAATCTATAGTTAAAACCAAAAATCTGGATCCCCGATAGAGACATTCGGGGATGACAGTTCAAGAGCCAGAGCCTTCATCGCAGACGCAGAGTACGCTGAGGAGATCAAAAGCGTCATAGTGTTGGATTGAAAAAGATTGTCGATTTCTCTTCAGTCCTCTGCGTTCTCTAGTAAGCAAAGCGAACGGGCGAGAGATGGTTTTGCTTTTATGTCTTTACAGGCATCTCACGCGAAGCCGCAAAGTCGCAAAGAGGGGCAAGAGCGAAACTTCCGGGCTGGATCTTCAATCAAAGATTTGAACTCTTTTCTTGGCGTCTTGAGCGAGTGAAACGAACGGGCGAGAAATGCTGTTATGCTGTCATTCCCGAAACGATTCTGATCGGGAATCCAGCTTTTGTCTGAGCGAAAGGCTGGATCCTAAGTTTTCACGAGGACAACGACTTTTGTAAGAAGATCAGTCGAAATGATAATCACATACATCAAAGGAATAAACATGACCCAACCTCTTCTAGTCGTTACGGCCGGAATCATACGCGTTGACGATACGATATTACTAACCCGCCGCCCGGACGGGAGTCGACACGCCGGAAAATGGGAATTTCCCGGCGGGAAACTCGAAGAGGGTGAATCACCAACCGACTGCCTGCAGCGTGAACTGAAGGAAGAACTCGATCTCGATGTGCAGGTCGGAGCAATCTACGGTGTGATCCACCACCTTTACGATTTTGGCCCAATCTTACTCCTGGCCTATGAATGTTCACCCCTCTCCAAAACAATCCACAATCTTCAAGTTGCCGAACATCGCTTTGTCCCACGCCAGCAATTGAGTCAGTACGATATCCTTCCTGCAGACCGCCCGCTGATAATAAGTCTGATGGCTGAAACTGAAATATGATCCTGAAATTTTAAAACACATTTTTACTTTAAGAATTGACTCTTGAATAATTTCACTGCCACGAGCAATCCCTCTTTACCTCAGCAGATCTCCTCTCCCATATAAATCAGAGATTACCACTTAGAACTCGCGATTAACTCCTTTTTAAAAAAATGTCACGTTTCACCAATGCTTATGTTGACAAAAATAAAACAGTGTATTATTTTTACCAACATCAATAGATACCTTCACACTGAGCAACCCGAAAGAGAGCAAAAATCTTGCCATCTAGAGACAAAGACTCCTATTCCATCCAATCGGTAGAAAATGCTCTCGACGTACTCGAGGCTCTTTGTGATGAAGAAGGAGAGGTACGGATCTCTCACCTGAGTGAAAAACTGCACATGAACAAAACCAGCGTCTTTCGTCTCCTCGCAACGTTTGAAGGGCGCGGCTACGTTGAGAAAGAAGAAGCGACAGGGAGGTACCGTCTCGGCCTGACCGCTTACGAGGTTGGACAGAAACTTCTCTCCCGTATGGAATTACTAAAGCAGGCCCGACCGGTCATGGAGCGTCTGGTTCGTGAATGCAATGAAGCGGTCTACGTCACCGTCCGCAGGGGGGATGAAATTCTGTTTCTGGATATGATCGATACGACCCAAAAAGTCAAGATCGTCTCACTGATCGGCAAACGATTTCCACTGCAAACAACTGCCGCTGGACGTGCCATTCTCGCTTTTTCCAAACAACCAAGTTCGGTTGCAGAACAACGGGCAGCTGAATTTGCAACCATCCGTAATCAAGGGTATGCAGTCGACACCGATCTCCTGGGAGATGCTATTTGCAGCATCGCCTGTCCCATCTTCTGCTCCGGCGGCTCCTTAAATGGCGCCCTCTGTATCGTCGGCCCGACCTTCCGTACAGGGGCCGATGCACTCATTCCCATAATAAAAGATGCGAGTTCCGTCATTTCATCAAAACTCGGTGACCACACTTCGTATCGTAACGGTAGTAATTTTTCAGGTTAAGCCGAGCTTGCGAAGCTGCTTTTGATCAGCATTTCCCTTTCTGTATAATTTGACTGCACACCCACCGGTATTCTGTTTGACCTCCCCCTGAATTCAGCATAAAATTTGTTCGCGCCAGACAATTCAGTCGAGATGAATGCGAAAGACTATAATCATGCCGAAAAATAGCCAACCCGATCACCTCACACCTTCCGACACGACAGAACCGTTGAGTGAAATCAGGCTCGACCTTTTCACGACACCCCTCCCCCCCGCTGACCATCGCATGTTGAAAAACCTGGCTCTGGTTCTGACCGCAAGAGGGATCCCCTGCTGGCAGATACCGACTAAAAAACCGCAACAACTTCTGGTTCAAAGCTCTGATATCGAAGCAGCCGAACACGAAATCTCTCTTTACCTGCATGAGAACAAGGTGCAACCGCCCCCTTTAGAAAGATTCAATCGACAAGAGGACAATACACGCCAAACCGTCTGCATTCTTCTGCTGATCGGTATTTTTCATAATATGACCTACCTGAACCTCTCCGGATTCGGCTATACACCGATCGACTGGCTGCAGCTTGGTCGTGCCGATGCCGACCTGATCCGTGCCGGGGAATGGTGGCGCACCATAACCGCCTTGACTCTCCACGCCGACGCCCAGCATCTCATAGGGAACCTTTTGATCGGAGGGTACTTTGTCATCCGGCTCTGCCGGTTGCTCGGGGGAGGAGTGGGGTGGAATCTGATTCTCTGGTCGGGGATTCTCGGCAATGGGATCAACGCCCTGATGCATACATCCGGACATCGATCGATCGGCGCCTCGACCGCCCTGTTCGGTGCGATCGGTGCCGCCGGGATGATCGGCCTGATGCGGCGACAGCAGAGCAACTCCCGCTACGCGATCCTGCCAGTTGCCGCAGCGACCGGCCTGCTCGCCATGCTGGGCGCCGGAACTGCCGACACGGCAACCGATATCGGGGCCCATCTGTTCGGTTTTGCCTGCGGACTGGTGCTCGGGGGCATCTCAGGCCGGTGGGTCCTGCAACATGGCCTGCCGACACCATGGGCCAACAAAATTCTTGCCACAGCGGCATTGTTGACACCTGTCTGCGCCTGGCTGCTGGCACTGACCGTCAGACAAACAATTTAACCAGCCGTCTTTTTCCATACACCTGCATAATTCGTCACCGAGGCACCAAAAATAACCAGCGCCCCCCCTTGTAGCAGACCGACAGTCAGCGGCTCGTCCAGCAACAAAAATCCGAACGACATGGCAAAAATTGGCACAAAACTTATAAAGACACCCGCGCGGACCGCACCGATCTCACGGATCGCCTGATAATACCAGAGGAATGCGACGACCGTTCCGAAAACCGCCAAGTAGAGCAGACATCCCCAGACTTGTGCTTCATAACTCAATATGGCCACAAAAAAGTCCGATCGGAGAGCGAGCGGGGCGAGGAAAAAAGCACCCGCGAGCGCCGAGTAGGTTACGGCGACCAGAGGGGAAAGATCGGACATAGCTCGACGACCAACAACCGAATAGAGTCCCCAACAGAGGACGCAGCCGAGGATAATCAACTCCCCTTTGCCGACGCCGTGGATTAACGACAACGGATGGCCATCGGTGATGACCAGCATCGCCCCGACAACAGAGATTACGATACCGAGACTCTTCAGCGGTCGTAACGGCTCCCCGCCAAACAGCGCAGACATCAGCGCAATCCCGACCGGATTAAGCGCAATAATCAAACCGGCACGCCCCGCCGAAACCGTCTCCAACCCCTTAAAAAAAGCGATATTGTAACCGAACACTCCGGTCAAGCCGAGTAGCAGCACGAACCCGAGCTGCCGCCGATTAAGCCGGGGGAAGCCCCCTTCAACCCGATATAACAGAATCGATAAAAGCAGCCCAGCAAGGACAAAGCGGATAAACGCCGCAGAAGAAGGGGAAACATCACCGGCCAGAAACCGGCCGGCAACAAAAGTTCCGCCCCAGAGAGCCATCGTGATCAGCAGTTTCAGATAAGTAAGCATTCAGTCTCCAGACGTGATTCAGCAACGTGAGTATGAACCACGGAGACCACCTTGACAAACATTCTTATAAAATCGCGCAGCAAAGTTCACCCCAGAAAAAAGGGTCAAAAAAAGGGTCAAGTCTCCGTTTGACTCATGTCGCCCCTGCTTGCCATGTAACTTACCAACACCCTAAAAACAAAAACCGCCCACCGGCATAGACCGATAGAGCGGCTTAAAATACGGTTCAATAATCTCTAGCGAATATTTTTTATTGGTTCCATTCCCCTTTTAAAAATGGGGTTCATCAGCAGGATAAACGCTTGAATTGCGAATCTCTCTTGTTAGACCCGCTCGCTTTTATTAACCCTTCTATAATTTTTTGGCAGCAATAATAGCCTGCACCAGTTGCAACCCGGTTTTGTCACAGTGGGAGAGATCGACATCCGTGGTTCCTAGCGGCTTGACCCGTGCACCCCAGTTGAGCAGATGCGCACTCCAGGTGAGTCCACCGCCGAAGGCTGGCATCAATATCTTCGCTCCGGGCGCAACCCGCCCTTCTTCTATCGCTTCGACCAGGGCCAGCGGTGCGGTCGCAGCCGACATATTGCCGTAGCGCTGAATATTGATAAAGACCTTCTCTTCGCTGGCGCCCATCCTATTGGCCAGAGCATCAATAATCCTTAAATTCGCCTGATGCGGAACCACCAGGTCGAGCTCCTCTTTGGCGAGACCTTCTTTTGCCAGGACATTATCGCAAGCTCTGCTCATGCCGACGACGGCCCGCTTGAAAATCTCCGGGCCATTGAAATTCCACCGGGTATCACCCAGCAATAAACCCTGGTTGACATATTTCGCCCCCCAGCCGGTAACATCGAGGATATCGCGGTTTTTACCAAAACAGCCGAGAGAATCAGCGATAACCCCTGATTTTTTATCACTCGCCTCCAGAAAAAAAGCGGCGGCTCCATCGCCAAACAGAACCGCTACATCGCGATTCGACCAATCCATCAGGACTGAAGTCACCTCGGCCCCGATTACCAGCGCACTTTTTATGGAACCGGTCTTGATCATGGCGGTCGCCACGCTCAAAGCGTACATGCCGCTGGTACAGGCGGTATTCAGGTCCATGCAAGCGGCGTTGTCGGCGCCCAAAAGCTGCTGCACGCGAGAAGCTGAGTTTGGCACAATCTGATCAAACGTGCAGCTGCCAAAGATAATCAGATCAACATCGTCTGCGCATTTTCCGGCGGCGGCCAAAGCTCGAGCAGAGGCAATATGAGCCAGATCACTCACCGGGACATGCGAGATGCGCCGCTCCTTCATCCCGGTGCGGCTGACGATCCATTCATCATCCGTATCGAGAAAGGTGGAGAGGTCGGCATTGGTCAGAATTGCTGGCGGAGCGCATTTCCCCCACCCGGTGATGTCTGCGTAGATCATAATGGCCTCTTTTGCCTTGTCAGATTTAAAAAGTGGGGAACATCTTTACTTCAGGTTTTCCAAAAGGGGCCTTGCCAAACAAGCATATTGGACCACCATAAACAAAAAAACGCTACAGACCATATATACGGTTCAGGGATCTTTTACGGATTAAAATACAAGATTGAACCATACGCCTGTGATTTTAAGCTGTCAAGAAAAGGGGGGGTTGAAACCAAGAGCAGACGATACAACTTTGACCGCATAATCGGTTTGAAGGTGGGATTAATCCTGCAAATCTCCCGCACCACCGGGCACACAACAAAAAAACGGTTTAGCCCGTTACAGGCTAAACCGTTACTTTTCATTGGTGCGCGATACAAGATTCGAACCTGTGACCTCTGCCTTCGGAGGGCAGCGCTCTATCCAGCTGAGCTAATCGCGCATAAGATCAATTTTATACAGCATCTGACAACCAAATGCAACAGATTAACGGGCAAGGAGGACTAAGGCTTTTCACTCCGCGTATAAGTATGCCGGAACATCAGCAACAGAATGCCGGCGACAACCAAAAGAACAATCACAATCCCTCCGACCAGCTTGCGCTGCCCCAGATCGGATTTAACCGACGCGACCTCTCCTTCGATTTTATCGAGCTTTTTCAAAAAGGATGAACTTTGTGCTTTGACCGCCGCAACATCGACATTGTGAAACAGTCGGTGGAAGTCGTTGCGGACGGCAAACAGTTCTCCGGACATATCACGGGTCGCAATACCGACCCGGTAGAGTTTATTGATTTCGAGATCGAGCCGACCAATCACCGTGTCGACCTCAGCCAGGGCGGTTCGAATTTCAGCGGCCCGGGCATACTCATGACAGCGACTGCAACTCTCTTCATTGATCAGACTGAGATCTGCTTTTTTGACCGCATGGTTGCCGTGACAAAGAACACACTGGGCCCCACCATCAGCTAGAGCGAGACCATGCGCACTCGCATCATAATCTTCCTTGACGCCGATATGACACCGGCCACAAAAGTTCGGGACCGCTTCATAATCAGGGACTCCGAGAAAGCCGCGCTCCGGGCTCATCGCCTCCATGGAAAATTCGGTCGGATCACCGCCGTGACAATCGTGACAGCTCACTCCATTTGCAGCGTGAACGCTGCTCTGCCATAACGCGAGCGGCTCTGACAAATGACCACCGAGATCGGCGTGACACTGCAGACAGACGCTCTCTTCAGCCGCGAAAGCTGCGCCAGCTCCGAAAACAAACAGACAGAGCAGGATTGTAAATTGAGAGATCATTTTCATCATGAATAGTGCCCCCATACCGAAATGCCGATCATCACCAGCAGTGTCAGAACATAAGCGGTCACAAACAGTGGGCGCTTGATCGGACGCCGCTCTGCGCCCCGGTCGATAAAGGGCAGCAACGCCAGGAAGGTCATCAATCCCCCCTGAACAGCCAGCCCCATCAGCTTGCTCGGGAATATCTTCAGGGTTTGATAGGCCCAGAGAAAATACCATTCCGGCTTGATATGCTCAGGCGTCGTAAAGGGATCCGCCGGCTCCAGAGCCGAATGGGGGATAAACAGTTCCGGGGCAAAAAAGGTGACGGCCACAAGAAGAGCCAGGAAGAAGCAGACAATACCGAGTTCTTCAAGCGTGTACTGCGGGAAAAACGGGATCCCGCCGGGATGCTGTTCATGTTCAAACGACGTACCGACCCGGGCCGGGCGGGCATCCTCACCGAAGGGGGCGGTTGAAATGCCATTGCGCCGGACACAGAAGAGGTGAAAACCGATCAGGCCGACCAGCGCGAAAGGGAGTACCACGACGTGCAGGGCAAAGAAACGGCCGAGTGTTTGCGGGCCGACCGAGGGGGAACCACGCATGAATTCAACCAGGTAGCTGCCGACAACCGGCACGGCTCCGGCAGCATCGGTCGCGACCGTCGTTGCCCAGAAGGAGAGCTGACTCCAGGGGAGAAGGTAACCGGTGAGACAGAGGACCAGACCGAGATTAAACAGGCCGAAACCGGAGAGCCAGGTCAACTCACGCGGACGTTTATACGACCCCATAAAAAGGACGGAGAGCATGTGCAAAAGCAGCACGACGATAATCAAATTGGAACAGACCGCATGCAGGCTGCGGATCAACCAGCCGTATGGTACGACGTTGACAATCCGCTCGACGCTGGCAAACGCCTTTTCAACATCAGGAACGTAATGAATCAGCAGCAGGATACCGGTCGCAAACTGCAAACTAAACAAGACCAGCAGAACCGTACCGAGGGAGTACCATTTATTGATATTACGCGGGACCAGATAACCGCTGGTGTTCTCGGCCCAGAGTTTCCGAACCCCGAGCCTTACATCGGCCCAGTCGACAAGAGATTGTATCAGTTTCATAACAGCTCCTAACCGATCAGGATCTGGTCATCTTGCAGACTGACCGGATAGAGTTCAAGCGGGGACGGTGGCGGACCGCCGAGAACGACACCCTCGGCAGAAAACCGGCCGCCATGACACGGACAGAGGAACTCCTGCTCGGCTTCTACCCACTTTACGATGCAGCCAAGATGCGTACAAACCGCCGTTAACGCGATGAATTCTCCCGGATTTTTTTGCAGGAGAACGGCCGGATGTCCATTAAAACTGAACAGGTGGGCGGCGCCGACCGGAACTTGCGATTTATCGATCCGTACCTTGACAGCATCCTTTACCCCACCCCCCGGCGAAAGATAACGCAATATGGGCCAGACAGATATTCCGGCCAAAGCCGTACCAACCAAACCGAGCATAACGGCAAGGAACTTGCGCCGCTGCGGTTCTCTGACATTGAGATCACTCATAGTATTCCCCGATGTGTACCGAAATTTATTAGAACAGAAGAGACCAAAGACCAACCTTTAAATACAAGGTAAGAAGTTTAACCCAATTTCTGTTTGACGCAAGGAGGCCAACAGGAATAGACGTCTGAAATAGCAGCCTATTTTTCCCCCGGAGCCGCAGCCACAACCCTCCCTGAAACCGGGATTCTGATCTCGCCGCCCCCCGATTCCCCGAGACGGATAAAAACTTCACCCCTCAGTGAGATTGTCGTTGCATCCGGCTCGGCAATGACCCGCAATTCGGTAGAACCGTTGATCTCCACGTTATTCGATGTCACTTCAGCGCGAAAGGCAGTGTTCGATGTTCGCAAGTTGGCCAGCGTAAGCGGTTTCCCTGACCGGTTAATCAATTCGGCCGTCACCGTCTTCGGCACGCCAACCGTTACCCCCCCCAAATCGATTCGATCTGGTTGCACTTCCAGAGGGAGGATGACCGTCCCCTTAACCGTAAAAGTAACGGGATCGACTCCCGGATTATTACTGTAAAGTAAAATTCTTTTCATAACATGCCCTCTGAATCTACCCGAGTTAAAAGTCGCTTTAACTGTCCCGGACCCTCCCGGGGGGATTTCCTTCTCTGACAGCAGAACTCCGGTACAACCGCAAGTACTCTTGACCCGATCAATCATGAGCATCGCATCGCCAACATTACGAAAAACGAACGTATGGACAACCGTCTCCCCTTGCAGAACTTCACCAAAATCAAAAATCGGCTGCTCCACTTCGACCCGGGGTAACGGATCTGCCCAACCGACATTTAATACTGACAACAGCGCCATGACAACCAATAGTAAACGCTTTAACATTTCCCCTGCTCCTTCCTGAACGTTTCTGACCTGAATTTCAGCATCACTTTTTCACGCAAAGATAACACAAACCTGCAAAAAGAAAAAAACTTTAACTATGAAGAAATTGACATAAATGCTTTACTTTGCTATAGAATATCCGATTAAATACCTATTTTGGAAAGGTAAAAGCCCCGGATGTTTGAACCAGAACTTAAGATACTTTACTCTCAGGACACGATAACGACGCAGGTTAAACGTCTGGCGGCTGAAATCAACACCGATTTTGCAGGGGAGGATGTCCTGATGGTCTGTGTTCTCAAAGGATCCTTCCTTTTTTTTGCCGACCTGGTTAGAGAAATATCGATCCCTGTAACCGTCGATTTTGTCCGGTTGGCAAGCTACGGTTCTGAAACGCAATCTTCGGGTATTGTTGAAATCCGCAAAGATGTAGAGATGTCTCTCAAAGACAAAAATGTCATCATTGTTGAAGATATCGTCGACAGTGGCAATACGATCGAAACTCTTTATCACCTGCTGGCACAACGCGAACCCAAATCGCTAAAAGTCTGTACCTTAATAGACAAACGGGGAAGACGTGAAGTTGAGTTTGAAGCCGACTATATCGGTATGTCAATGGATGATGGCTTCATTATCGGCTACGGTCTTGACCTGGACGAACGCTACCGCAACCTCTCAGAAATTTACATCGTCGAAAACGCCTGACCCAGTCGGGGGGAGAAGTTAATATGGTTATTCAATGTTCAGCTTGTGACACAAAATTTAAAATTTCTGACGATAAAGTCAAGAATGGTCCCGTTAAGGTCCGCTGTTCAAAATGCAAGGAAGTTTTTACAGTTCATCCCCCCGAAGAAGAGGAAGTTGCCGCCCCTGTAGTCGTCGAGGCATCAAACAGTGAGAATCCATCGCCAAGTCTTGACGATGTCGATTGGGGGAGCCTTAATAGTAATGAGCCGGAAGAAACTGCGGAAAGAGACGAAAGTTCCGATTTTTCTTTCGGTGCAGACGAAAATGACGCGTCAGATGAGAGTCTGGATTTCTCCTTCGGTGACGAGGAGACGACGACCGACAACGAAGTTGAGACAGATACTGTCGAATTTTCCTTCGGTGATGAGGAGAGTGCCGCTAGCGACGAAATTGAGACCGACACCGACGAATTTTCATTCGGCGATGATGAAACCGACGACACAGATCCCTTCTCTTTTGGTGAAAGCTCTGAAGCGTCCACCGATGATTTCGGATTCGATGAACCGGTCGGCGAAGGGGCTCAGGATGAATTTTCATTTGATGAGACACCAGCCGCAACCGGGACAGCCGACGATTTCGACTGGGACGGGAGCAGTAGTGATGATGGCGACTCTGAAGATAACTTTGGCTTCGGTGAAGAGTCTGACGACAACCTCGACTTCAGCAGCCTGAAAATGGAGCAGGATGAGCCAGCATCGGTTGAGGTTGAATCACCAATAGCCGACGCACCGCAAATGGTCGAACCGAAAGTGCAGCCATCCTCGGAAAAGGGTCCGCAAAAGAGTGGGGGGAAAGGACGCAAATCAGGACAAAGAAGAAAAGCAAAGAAAATGAGTGGCCCTTTGCGCAGCATGCTCACCTTTATGCTGTTCGTGATAATCATCGTTGGGGGAGGACTTTACGGCCTCAAACAGATGGGGTTCTGGTCTGGAAATTTTGAGGAGTTACAAACCGTCGACTATCTGACTGCGGCCAAAACAGCCTGGGAAAAAGGGATGGTCGAGGTCAACAAACTCGCGGGGAATGAAGTCGCAATTCAGGCGGTCGGCACCATCACAATTACCGAGAAGACGGGAAGATATATCCAAAACAGTAGTGCTGGCACCCTATTCATTATCGAGGGTAAAATCCGCAACGATTACAACGCAAATCGCTCGGCCATCGCGGTGCAAGGAACGTTGTATGATGCGACCGGTACAGCCGTGCGCCTGAAAAAAGTCTACTGTGGCAATGTGATCAGCAACAGCACCCTTCAGTCAGGAACGGTTGCGGAGATGGATGAGCTCAGTGCCAATCCGTTCGGAGACCGATTCAGCAATGAAGGCGTCGCCCCTGGTACTTTTGTTCCCTTCACGATTGTCTTCGCCGATCTTCCTGATAATCTCGCTGAATACAATGTCGAGGTTACCGAGTCAGCCAAACCTTAGAAATCACCAAAAAAAGCCACATGAATTCATGTGGCTTTTTTACGGTACAAACTAAAAAGGGCGGCCATAGTGGCCGCCCTTTTTAACTGAAACATCAACCTTCGATCGCGCTGACCGGGCAGGTATCAACACATGCGCCGCAATCGGTGCAAGTGTCAGCATCAATAACATGCTTGTCACCACTTTCGCTGATTGCATCCACCGGGCAGCTGTCAACACATGCAGCGCAATTGATACACTCGTCAGTAATTGTGTGAGCCATACTATCACCTCCTCTTGTTAGATTTTGTATCGATCTATTTTGCAAAATTTCGCGCAAGTTTACCCTAGTTCAAGGGTCCTGTCCACAGCAAATAAACGACAAAAAGTTCAGACGACTCTGATCAAAAAATCGGGACAGGCTGGCGCGCAATAACCACAAAGGATACAGCGGTCGGCATCAAGAAGCACATGCCCTGCACCGACAGAGAGCGCCCCGCTGGCGCAGGCGTCTACGCAAACGCCACACCCCTTGCAAAAATTATCCATAATTTTCAGTCTTCGACGACGCTGCTGAAGCGACTCCCAGACAGCCAGATCGGCAGGGGCATTTTCAAAAAGGGCGACATTAGCGTATATTTCAGCATCGGAGAGCATCCCGAGGGCGACCGCATCGACTCCGGGCAACGTCCGGACATAATCGATACTCTGCCGCGCATCGGAGATCAAATTCCCCCCGGCGAGAGCCTTCATTGCGTATATTCCCTTACCGGCCAACGCAGCATCCTCGATTGCGGTGGCCATCTGCCCGGCTGTTCCATCGAGAATCCCGAGACCGGGGCGATTAATCAGCGGATGGATCACTTCAATATCATCATGGGCTGCAGCCTTTTTGACCGCCCCGATGTAATGCGTCGATAAACCGAGATGCGCGATTTTCCCTTCACTGCGCATCAATAGCAGCTCATCGAAGACCGCTGCGCGTTCAACAAAGGGGTCAGGGAAACGCGCACCATGAAGATGGACGATATCGAGGGTCTCACGGTTCAGTTCACGCAGAGCCGTTTCAATATGTTCGCGGGCCGTCTTCGCATCTGCCGCGTGAGTTTTGCTGGCGATCAGAACCTCGCCGGAGTACCCCTCGAGCGCCGACCTGATATATGGGTAGGTCTGATACATCGCGGCGGTGTCGAGCAGGTTCACTCCCGCATCAAGCGCTGTTCGAATCAGACGCGCCCCTTCACGAACCTCCAGTCCGGCCTGCAACGGCCCGAGCGGCAGCGTGCCGAAGACCAGCGGATGGATGGAAAGTCCGCTCTTCCCCAAATTGACCCTTTTCATTCTATTCTCTCCTTCAGTCCGGACCAGAGCCCAAGAGACCGCCTCCGGGCGATTTTTTCTGCTTGGATAAAATCAGATTTAAAATTGAAATCAAAGCGTCTGTATACGCTGGCCAGCCCCGCTTCAAGCAGCAGACGATTCAGCAGACGTCCGTCGGAGAGATAGACATAGGCGAGATGACGATCGTGCCGGTCATGCAGATCTCGGTCAAAAGTCAGAGTCACCACATTGCCTTTTGCATTCCGTGTTACAAATTCTCGCGAGAGCGTCGAAATCTGTCTGAGCTTAGCGGCTGAAATCCCTTTTCGAGTATAATAATTATCCCGATCAGACCCCTCCCATTCAGGGGCATCCACTCCGATCAACCTGACTTTACCCACAGTTTCAACAAAAATGGTATCCCCATCATAAACCCGCAAAACCTCCCCGGAGAGCGACTGAGGCGCCGACTGTCCCCTCGGTACGAACAGGACAATAGAGAGAGCCATAACGACGAACAGAGCAGAGAAAGACCTCAATTTCGCCCCCAGAACAGGCGGGCAAACAGGCCGGTAAAAACACCCCAGATGAAATTCAGGACGATAACGATAACAGGTGCAATAAAAGAGAGTTCCAGGCCGGAGCCGAGCTGTTCGGGGAGAGAAAAGACCAGATAATAAAGGGTCGGCACCAGACTGACCAGAAGACCTTTCTGAATCCAGTGCTTGCGGGTCCGCGCTGAACCGATCGTGAAAAAATAGAGCACGCCCCACAAACCGCCCCAAATGAGACGGGGATAGAGACCAGCGGGGGCGAGTAGCGGGCGGAGAGTGTAGGCGCCGAGATCCGGGAAGCCGAGCAACTCCCAACCCGAGACCGCAGCGATACCGATCAAAGCACCGAGCATCCCGGCGCAGAAGCAGACAGAGATTAAGGCAGCAGGACGACGCATATACCCTCTATAGATTCGAACCTCAACCGCATACTACAAAAGACTATGCTTCAGGTCCATTCATACTCCCGGTCCGGTACCCATCGAGATCGAGGGTCACGAATTCAAATCCGGCAGAGTGAAAATGTTTCGATACTTTCTGGCGCAGATCCGGATCGAGAAACCGTGAAATCTCCGCTGGCGCAACTTCAATCCGAGCGATGTTGTCGTGATAACGAACCCGGTAATTTGAAAGCCCGAGTTCATCGAGAAACGCTTCACAACGACCGACCTGTTCCAGACGCGCCGCAGTTATTTTTGTGCCGTACGGGAACCGGGTCGCCAGACAGGCAAACGGCTGTTTGTTCCAGGTCGACAAGCCGGCCTCCCTGCTCAACAGCCGAATTTCATTTTTGGTCAATTCCGCATCCAATAACGGTGATTGAACCTTGAGTTCTGCCAACGCCTTATGTCCAGGTCTGTAATCGGCCAAGTCATCCAGATTCGAACCGTCCAACAGTACGTCGAAGCCGCTCTTTTTGATAATGGATTGAAACTCACCAAAAAGATCGAGTTTACACATGTAACAGCGCTCGCGACCATTCGCGACAAAATCCGGGTTTTGCAGAACATCAGCCTCGACCTCAAGCAGATGGACCCCGATAGAATCAGCCAGCGCACGGCAACCAGCCTGTTCATGCTTAGGGTAGACTGGCGAGATCGCCGTCAGCGCCAGAACCTTCTCCGCACCGAGTTCATCAACCGCAACATGCAACAGATAGGTTGAATCGACGCCGCCAGAAAAAGCGACGGCCACTGGAGATAGCTCCCGAAGCAGACGTCTCAGGTTTTTCTCTTTTTCGTTCATAAGGCCTTTAAATGAAATACATAAAACGGTGATCAAGTTCCTGCTTCAGACCGAGAGCTTTGGCCCGAGAACAGAGATCTTCGAGAGTGACGCTCATTAGATAATCGGTCAGACACTTAGAGGCCTCTTGCCAAACCTCCTGCGTCACACACTGACTGTCAAAATCGCAAGCCTCCTTGCCGACCGGGTCACACTCCACCAAAGACAATTTCCCTTCCGTGGCCCGAACAATTTCAAGCAAAGTGATCTCTTCGGGCTTCTTGGTCAGGCGGTATCCCCCCTGCGGACCCCGTTTGCTTTTTAGTAGGCCGGCACGTTTTAACTCCTGAAAAATCTGTTCCAGATAACGGGCGGATATCTTCTGACGTCTTGAAATATCTTTGATCTGTCCCGGAAGCATGCCGGCATGATAAGCGATATCAAACAAGGCACGAAGACCGTAACGACTTTTGGTTGAAAGCTTCATAAATTATTTTCCTCCATTCAATGGTCCTATGTTTTTATAAAAGACCAGAGAATTTGTCAAGAATATTAAACACAAAACTTTCTTTTGAACAGAAATATAAAAGCCGCCTGATTGGGCGGTTTTTAAAGAGAATCAACCCGAAGGGGTCATGCTGTTCGCCGGAAACTGCAGAGTAGCAAAATAGTCTGCATCCCGCTCTTCTCGGCGGATCAGTTCGACGGTGCCATCCGTCCTGAGCAATAACTCTTTGGGTCGCAATCGCCCATTGTACTGGAACCCCATAGCGTGACCATGCGCACCCGAATCATGAATCAGCAAAATATCGCCATCCTCGATCTTCGGCAGATCGCGTTGCACGGCAAACTTGTCGTTGTTTTCACACAACGAACCAACCACATCATACACCTGGTCGCGAGGGAGATCATCCTTACCCAGAACATCAATGTGGTGATAAGCGTCATAAAGAGCCGGACGCATCAGAGACGACATGCAGGCATCCACACCGACATAATTGCGATAGGTCTGCTTCTGATTGATCGCCGTTGTCACCAGACAGCCGTGCGGCCCGGTGACATAACGACCGCTCTCCATGTACATGGTCGGGGCATGACCATGCTCGGCACGAAACGCATCAAACAGGGCCGTAATTTCAGCCGACATTGCCGCAAGATTGAGCGGCTTTTGCTCAGGACGGCAAGGGATTCCGAAACCACCGCCGATATTGACAAACTCAAACCGGATGCCGAGTTCCCTTTCAACCATATCGGTAATTTCGAGAAGCATTCGCGCTGTTTCGACCATGTAACTATAATCAAGTTCGTTCGATGCCACCATTGTATGCAGACCAAAGCGCTTGGCACCACGGTCCCGGGCCAGTCGATAAGCCTCAACCACCTGCTCATGGGTCACACCGTACTTCGCTTCAACCGGGTTGCCGATGATCACATTGCCGGTCCGTCGTGGGCCAGGATTGTACCGGAAGCAGACCAACTCCGGAAAGTGAGGAACCTTATCAATCAGAGAAAGATCATCCAGGTTCAGAACAGATCCCCCCTCAGACGCGGCGGCAATGAACTCTTTCTCCGTCGTGTTGTTGGACGTAAACATGATCTCTTCACCCCGGGCACCGACCTGGCGACTCAGAGTCAATTCAGGAATCGAACTGCAATCGAAACCGAATCCGAGATCCTTCATAATCTCCAGAATACATGGATTTGGCAGCGCCTTTACGGCAAAATACTCCCGAAACCCCTCTATTCCGGCAAAAGCTTTTTTGAGAGATTCACCGGTCTCTCGAATTCCGACTTCATCATAGAGATGAAATGGGGTTCCAAAATGTGCGGCGACATCCTTCAAGACAGGAGTCAGACGATCATAAAAACTGGATGACATAGGCATGGAACGGACACCTCCAAAAAAACGGTTATTGGTCAAATATTGTGGAGATATACCGGAATCGAGACAAAAAAACAAGCTCTCCTCCGGTTATTTCCGGACTTTTTAATTTTATGGAAACAGCTCCCCTGGTACGAATGACACGCCAGTAACCGGAAGGTCGAGATTAAAGGTACTCCCCTCGCCGTGGACACTATCGAACCAGATCGACCCGCCATGCATTCTGGCAATTTCTCGGACCAGAGAGAGACCGATGCCGGCACCAGAAAGATTTTTAACTTCCGGCTGACAAGCTCTGAAAAAACGGTCAAACAGTTTTTCCCGGACCTGCTCCGGGACACCGAGTCCGAAATCCTGAACTGAGATTCGGGCGGTATTACCATCATCGATCAAAACGGCAGCAACCTTAATGGTACCCCCGGCCGGTGAAAATTTAATGGCATTGGTCAGCAGATTTTTTAACGCCCGGAGAATTTTATGACTATCGCAAAGTATCAGTCCAAGGTCCGGCGCACAGATGACCTCAATCGAATGCTCTTTGGCGGTTTGATTAAACAGGCAAGCGACCTCATACAATAGCGACGAGACATCAACCTCTCCCATCTGTCGATTTAAAAATCCGGCACGCATCCGTTGCAGATCGAGAAGATCATCGATCAAGTCGCGCAGTCGCTCCCCTTCCCTATAGATTGTATGATGAAATTGTTGCCGCTGCTGCGCATCCACGTCTCCATTGAGCAGAAGATCAGTATAGCCGAGCATCGCAGTGAGGGGAGTCCGCATCTCATGGCTGACCGAAGAGAGCATTTCATCCTTCATGCGATTAATTTTTTCCCGTTCACTCGCATCCCGGACAATCAGTACCAGCAGACGGCGACCGGTCCAGTCTAAAGCTCCGGCGGTTATTTCGACCGGAAAGGGTGTCCCGTCCTGCTGCCGATGGACAGTGTCAAGGATCTCCTCTTTGCCGGAGAGCAGTGCTTCCAACTCCTCCCTGCAGAATGCGGAATCGACGAGCAGTGCGGCCACATTCAGACCGACCAACCGATCATAATCGTACCCGTAAAGAGCCACCGCTGCGTCATTGGCATCGGTCAAATGAAGAGAGTCGTGATCACAGATCAGAATAGCATCCTTCTCGGCCGAAAAGAGCAGACGATACTTCTCCTCCGATTCACGCAACGTCCGATCGGCATGGATCCGCTCGGTCACATCCAGAAAGAAGGCCGCCATCATATTGGGTGAGGTCTGAAAAGCATGCACCTCAAAGACCCCTTTTACGCGGTCATCCTCATAGCCGAGGCTATCCGTGAAACACCGTTCCCCATTGCGGCAGACCCGACGATAACTCTCCGGCAGGGCGGTCTCGGCCAGGGCAGGAAACGCTTCCTCCAGAGTCATACCGTGCATGTCAGCGGTATTGACGCCGAGGATCTCATCTGCCGAGGGATTAGAGCCGACCAGCAGCAGTTGCCCCGCTTCGTCGCACCGATAGAGCAACACCCCCATCGGCGATGAATCGATGATCGAACGAAATTGCTTCTCGCTTCGCCCCAGAGCATCCTGGGCGGCATAACGGCGGCGCAGATCACGTGCCGTACAGAGAACTGCTTCCCCCTCGCCGTAAGAGATCACCTTGCCGTTGACCTCAACCGGTATCAGGGTGCCATCCTTGCACCGATGGTTGGTCTCATAGAACAGACGCCCCTCTTTCTTGAATCGCTTGAGCCGGCCATCGACTTCCATCACGTGACTGGCGTCACCGAGTCCGGATACATGCATCGTGCAGAGTTCAGCATGGGTAAAACCGAGACGATCAGAGGTGAGCTGATTCGCTTCCAGGATCATGCCATCCAGACCGATGATATAGATCGAATCATTGGAGCTATCAAACAGCGCCCGGAATTTTTCCTCAGAAGCACGAGTCTCTTCGGCGGTCTGCTGCTGCTCAAGGTGCTGCAGTCCGACCCGCACCAGGATATCGATCACGCCGGAATAGACACTGAGCAGCTTCTCAACCTGAGCACGATCGATAACCGGGGCCAGTGAGACCGCCTTCAGATAAGGGCCGTCATCCAGCCCCATAGCCAGAGCCTGCTGGCGAAACTTTTCCCTATCGGAAATTTCCGGCATGAACTGCCCAAAAATCAGGGTGGCGTAATGCCGCCCCTCAACAATGACCGGCAGGCCAACTTCGATCAAGCCGTTCTGACAATAGCGCTCCAACGGCGCCGATGTCACGTTGGAGTCAGAATCAGCAAATACCTCGGCAAAGTCATTCCGGGTCTGACGGCACTGCTTTTGACCGAGATCGGTCTGACTATGAAAAAAACGACAGAGGTCGTTCCAGCCGGCGCTGGCCAACAGCTCGCCATCGGCACCCAACAGACTGACCGGAATATCGGTCGCTTGCTGGATGCTCTCCAACAAACGACGAACATGTTTCTGATCGACCATTTTTTTAAACAGTTCACTCATACGCCATCACAGAGTCAGCTCGGGTTTATACAACAGAGCCGTTCAAATTAAATTGATTATTCTTCCGGTACTTCAACCTGTTGCTTCTGCAAGCGCTTGTAATAAAAGCTCTGCCCGTAAAGTGCCACAACCGGGTTGTGCCCGGTCACGCGATCTTTGGCGACCAGAGTTGTAACCGGCGCATCGGAATATTTGCTGAACAACATGTCGTGCCCGACACAGAGTCCCATGATGATATTCATCTCCATCCCCTGCTGGTTCAGTATCCGCGCCTGAGCAATCGGGTTACATGCCGGCTCAAAACTGTTGGGTCGCACCTTGTTCGACTCGTCGAGGCCGAGTTCGTTTTTGTCGATACTGCCGGCCTTGCAACAGGCGCTGAAGGGCTCAAACCCCTGCGCCGTAAGAATCGCTACCAGGCTCTGCGTCTCGGCGAGCAACCCGATACAGGTGGCGATGCCGATCTTTTTGAAACCCATCATTTTGGCCAGTGCAACCGTATCTTCAACCCGGGTCCAGCGGGCATTAACCGCATCTGATCCCGGAACCGGCTGGTAACAGAGCCCTTCAACCTTGGCGGCAACCTTGGCCAGACGCGCGTCAAAATCGTCCCCTTTGTAGGCGACAAAAGATTCATCAATAATTTCAGCATATTTGGTTGACGGGCAATAGTCCGGCCGCGCCGGGCCGGTATCCGGCTCACTCCAGCAGTTGGTCGTCCCCTTTTTCTGCCAGACGGCACTGCAACTGGAACAGGATAACTTACTTTTCGATTCACTCATCATTCACCTCCAAAAAAAGAGAGACATGGGCTTAAGCCTTTATTCTCCGACATTCGAGATAGAAACGCTTCTCATCCGCTTCCCCCATGGAGAAGGTCTTACGCGGCAGGGCGCCATCGAGGATAATGGTCTTAAATAGATCGTGCTTGGAAATCGCCGGGAGATAGAAACCGATATTCCCACTCTGGCTCCCGAGGCGGGTTACCGACTCTTCTCCATGAATATAATCGATGCGGGTGTTACCCATCTTTTCCAAGTAAGGGTCGAGAAACGACTGCAGCGTTGCGACCTCCAGATGAAATTCCGGTTGGTCGATCGACAGCAGCCCCGCCCCTTTCGCGTCAACAAACGGGATCAGATGACGCCCTTCTTTTGTTTCACACGCCTGGCGGGCTGCCAACTCAATCCGGTCGGCACAGCGAAACAGCGCAAGAGAGCTCCCCTGCTCCTTGTAGAAATCGCTCATGGCCGACAAGAGCCGCTCCGGCTCACAATCAAACACCACCCGGTGAATCGCTTCAAACATCAACCCCGGGTCATGAATATTGACCAGTTCGATCAAGGCATAGCGGGCGGGGTGGTTCATGACCATTTCCCGATCACCGGCCGCCTCCTTCAGCTCCTCCCAGATCGCCTTGGCGGTCGCAAACGAATGATTCCCATCCCCCATGGCATAGAGCATCGCCGGTTGATCAACAACATCATACCGCCGCGCAAATTTAACGGGGTCAGCCAACTGAGCCAGAGCATCAGCCACAGCATTAATCTCTTTCTCCCCATTCACATGCCATCCGCGAAGTCGGCCGCCGTGACAGCAGAGATCTACTTCGTAGGCAGACGGCAAAGAGCATTTGAACAGAGGCTCAATGACGGTTTTTCCCGGATCATCGATCAGCACCATGATATGCGGGAGTTCGATCGGGGCATTTTTACGCACTCTTATACGCGGCGGCAACCGATCGAGAATTGTCCCTTCGGTGGCCCGAATCAGGCTACTCGCCCCTTCATTGTAATCGTAGGCCTCCAGATCGAGAGCAACCATCAGCCCCTTACGTGATGGCACCTCGGCCGTTTCTCGATCGATCAAAAGAAAGCCGGGCGGCTGTTCTTCGAGTATCCCCTGCTCGAGGTACTGCTGCATGCTGCTGTTGATCGCGGCAATCCGACTCTCAGGATGCGGCTCGTTGAGATAAATTTCAGGATAAATCAGATTGAGGGTCGATGGGGAGTCCCCGATATTCCTCTTGAGCTTTTCCCAGTATTCGGGATCCGACGTATATTGATCACAGGCGATGACCGCCCAATGTTGAAGATTGACCCCTTTGCGAGGGAGAAGGATATTCGGAACCTGTAGTGCAATCGTATCGAAAACCATAACTATGAACTCCTTGAAAAAACGGTCAGAATTGAATCAAAGTAATTTTTCAGTCTAGTCAGTTTACAGAGTGCTGACAAGCGCTTTTCCCTTCCATGACAGGGACGTTGCAGATTTTTCGGTCCGGCAATGGATTAAACACCACCAAACCGACCTCAACCACTGTTTAAAGTCAGCTCAATTCAGCCCCGACATCTGCGGAAATATAGGTAAAAATCAAACAGACATCTACGGACCTAACAGCCTGAACGAACCCCTTTAAGTTTCGCTAAAACCCTGCTATTGCTGACTATATTTAAAAGTGTCGGTTAAAAAACACACCAAAAGACTTGCAATACAGGCCCCCTTCGTATAAGTTGTAAAACGCTGTTTAGATCAATAATTTCGAATTCATCTTAACATATAGGAGCTTTTCATGGATATCCTTGCACTCAATTGCGGAAGTTCTTCCGTTAAATATCAGCTGTATGACTGGGCCAAAAAAGAAGTAATCGCCAAGGGGATGGTCGAACGTGTCACCATAGGTGATTCCTACATCATTCACGAAGTTCCGGGGCGCGAAACCTATCGCGAAGAGTACGAGTGTCCGGACCACAAGGTTGCCATTCATCTGATCATCAAGACGCTGGTTGACAAGAAATACGGCGTCGTCAAAGAAATCACCCAGATCGCTGCCGTTGGCCATCGGGTTGTTCATGGCGGTGAAAAATTCAACTGTTCAGTCATGATCGACGATGAAGTCCTCGAAGCTATAAAGGAAGTTCAGCATCTGGCCCCGTTGCACAATCCGCCGAACATCTCCGGCATCGAAGCGGCGCAGTCTGTTCTGCCTGACGTTCCGCACATCGGCATCTTCGACACCGCCTTCCATCAGTCCCTGCCGGAACACGCCTATATGTACGCGGTTCCGTTTGACTGGTATGAGAACCACGGTGTCCGTCGCTACGGATTTCACGGCACCAGTCATCTCTACGTCTCTAAACGGGCGGCTGTACTCCTCGACAAGGACCCGAAGGACTGCAACATCATCACGATGCATATCGGCAATGGTGTTTCACATTGCGCCATTAAAGGTGGGGTCTCGGTCGACACCTCCATGGGATTGACGCCGCTTGAAGGGGCGATCATGGGGACCCGCTGCGGTGACATCGATCCGGCCTTGCCGATGTTTATCCAACAGCAGGAAAACCTCTCTGCACAGGAAGTTGACTCAATCCTCAACAAAAAATCGGGAATTCTCGGCATTACCGGCCAGTATACTGACCGTCGTGACGTTATTGAAGGGGCTGAAGAGGGGGACGAGCGCTGTAAACTGGCTCTCGAGATGGAAGGGTATCGCCTGAAAAAATACATCGGCTCTTACTACGCCGCCCTCGGTCGACTCGACGCAGTTGTTTTCACTGCCGGCGTCGGTGAAATGGGGTGGATGATTCGCGAGAAGGCGCTCGAGGGATTGGAGCACATGGGACTCAAACTCGACAAAGAGAAAAACAAAAACACCATGACCCGCAAGCGGGAGACCGAAATTACCACCGCCGACTCCCAGATCAAGGCCTTTGTTATTCCGACCGATGAAGAGCTTGTCTTTACAGAGGACGTGGTCGCAATTCTGGAGAAGACCTACACCGACCACATGAACTTCACCTATAGCTTTTCGGGCAAAGATTTCACGCTCGGGTAATCGATTGAACCGATTTAAATCGAGTAGGGTGAGGCGAGCAGATCAAGCTCGCCCCAGCCCTCTCACAGAACCGTACGTACGGGCCTCGTATACGGCTCCTGCCTATTCTTCACCTCAATAACTCTGAGACAGGTAACCGGTTT
>Ga0314774_1000776_pt1 | contig 22952 bp, 19 predicted proteins | sample MetaGCBIA2018_FD_204515 | JGI IMG/M metagenome (GOLD analysis project Ga0314774, IMG submission 204515) | Cryopeg brine microbial communities from Beaufort Sea near Barrow, Alaska, United States - CBIA 2018 | ecosystem: Environmental > Aquatic > Marine > Coastal | place: USA: Alaska | collected...
ACCTGTGCTGCTGCTCTGATCCTTGGCAGCGCTGCTGCTTTCGCCGATGATGTGCGTATTGATGAAGCACAAATGCTGGTCGAAAATGGCACCATTCAAGCCTTCAAGGCATTGAACGAGAAAGCACTTGCTACTCGGGCCGGCGCTATTACCGGTACTGAACTGGAGCTGGAATATGGCAAGTATATTTACAAAGTGGAGATTCGCGATGTCGATGGCGCTGAATGGGATGTGGATCTCGATGCTGTCAACGGCGACGTGCTGAAAAGTGAAAAAGATAGCTAATCCCCTCTGGTCAGAACGAATAGCCGCCTTGCGCGGCTTTTCGTGCTGGTCAGTGTTGGTCGTCGCTCTGGTCTGGCCGTCGGTTGGGCAAGCGGGCCGCGATATCGACCAGGACGAGGCCTTGCGTCTGGTGGAGCAAGAGATCATTCAACCATTACAGTGGTTTCTGGATGATGCTCTGATGCGATATCCCGGGCGTTTTCTGGAAGTGGAGCTGGAGTGGGATGATGATCGTTATGTTTACGAGCTGGAGATGGTCACGGATACCGGCGTTGTGCTGGAGCTGGATTACGACGCGGTAACCGGTAAGTTGTTAGAGGTCGATGAGGAAGATTGATGCGTGTGCTACTGGTGGAAGACTCCGTGGCACTGGCTGATAGTCTTTGCGCCGTGCTCAAGGAAGCGGGCTATGCGGTTGACTGGCGCGCTGATGGACGTGACGCTCTGATCCTCGGTGAACAGGAACCCTACGACCTGTGTGTGCTGGATCTGGGGTTGCCGGGTTTGGATGGGCTTGAGGTGCTGCGTCGATGGCGCGCAGCTGGCCTTGGCCTGCCGGTACTGATACTCACGGCGCGCAGCAATTGGAGCGAACGGGTCGAGGGTCTACGCGCCGGCGCGGACGATTACCTGACCAAGCCCTTTCATCCCGAGGAACTGGTCCTGCGCATCCAGGGTCTTTTGCGCCGTCGCCACGGTCAGGGTCCGGGCGAGTTGCTCAAGGCCGCTGGGTTGGCGCTCGATGAAGCTCGTCAGCAGGTGTCAGGTGTGGGGCTGGCTGCAGTCAGGCTCTCGGCAACGGAATTCAAGCTGTTGCGCTACTTCATGCTTCATGTGGGTCAGTTGCTGTCCAAGAGCCGGTTGGCGGAGCATTTGTATGAGTATGAAAGTGAGCGCGATTCGAATGTCATCGAAGTTCAGATTAACCACCTGCGCGGCAAGTTGGGACGAGAGGTGATCGCTACGCGCCGGGGTCAGGGTTATATCTTTGTCGGAGTGAGCGCTTGAATAGTATCAGGCGGCAGCTCGGCCTGGGTCTGGTGGTCATTCTGCTGGTGACTGTCGTGGTGGTTGGCCAGGGCGGCATCTGGCTCTTCGATCAGGCGTTGCGCCAGTATCTGACGCGTACCTTGCAGAGTGAAACAGACAGTTTGCTGGCGGCGATTACCCAGGGTAGTGCGAGTTTGTACCTGGACCGTCGGCGTATTGATGCGGACTATGATCGGCCCTATTCAGGGCGATACTTTGTGATCGACGCAGGCGAGCGCTGGCGCTCGCGCTCGCTGTGGGACGCCCGCCTGCCGCTGGATGCTGATGGCTTGCACAATACCCTGGTGTCGGGTCCCAATAATCAACAGTTGCTCGTCTGGTCTGGTCGTTATCAGGTACACGGTCAGGTAGTCGACACCAGTGTGGCGATCGATTATCAGCCGCTGGTCCATGCATTCGATCGGGCTCGGTGGATGCTCTGGTTGCTGGGGCTCCTGACCATTGCGTTGGCCCTGGTGATTCAGCGCTGGTTGCTGTATCGCGCACTTCTGCCGCTGCGTCGCGTGCGTTCGGAGCTGGCTGGCTGGCCTCTGGGTAAGCGTCTCGAGTTGAGTGAACAGGTGCCTGAGGAGCTCGAGCCGCTGGTCAGCGAAATCAATCATCTGGGGCAACAAGTCGAACAGATCATCCAACGTTCGCGCAGCGGTCAGGCAGATCTCGGGCATGCGCTGAAAACCCCATTGGCAGTAGCGACTTCGCTGCTGCAGAGTGCTGGATCAAATCCTGACTCTGAATGCCTGAATGCCATCGCTGTGCAGCTCCAATCCATACGCAATCTCATGGACAGGGCGTTGCAGCGAGGTCGGTTGGCACCGGAAAGCCAGGCAAGCCAGCGCTTTAACGCAGGGCAGGATCTGCCCTGGTTGCTTGACTCGCTGCGCTGCATGCATGGTGAGGAATTGGTGCTGGATATGCGACTGGAGCGTGGCGCCGAGGGGGGCTGGCCGTTTGAGCGTGAGGATATGCTAGAGCTTCTCGGCAACCTGCTGGACAATGCCTGCAAGTGGGCCACACACTGTGTTGTTCTTGAAGCGTCTCTTAAATTGGAGGGGCTGAGTCTGAGCGTTGCCGACGACGGGCCGGGTGTGGCGGAAGATGACCGTGTCGCTATCCTGTCCCGCGGCCACCGCCTCGATGAGAACATTGATGGAGATGGTCTGGGATTGGCGATCGTACGGGACCTGGTGGAGGCCTATCAGGGGCAGTTGGGGCTGATGGAATCGGCTATGGGCGGCCTGCGGATCGACTTGTTTCTCCCGGCCGCGCAGCGCGCTTTGAGCTCAGATGAGAGACGTGTCGATATCGACTAACAACAGATGCCGACTGTCGTCGATGAACAGGCCAGCCGTCATGCAATACTGATTATTGGTGGCATCGCGATAGCGGCTGGACATGATGATCCGGCTGCCCTGACCTGCTTCCGATAGGATGTGATAGAAGTAGGGTCGCCATGACCAGTTGTGATCCAGGTAGCTCGGGTCCGTGTGCCAGCGTCCGTCCAGCCACTCATAATTGGGCGAAATCTGAGTGCCTTGCGCATCGCAAAGAAAACAACGCAGCAGCCAGGGATAGGCCGCAGGTGAGGGCAGGTCGGCGGGTTCGCCGCCGTTGGCCAACCATTGCTGCAATTCAGCAAACAGGGTTCTCAAAATCTCACGCAGGTCGGCTAGACGGTTACGCTCAGCCAGCTTGCCTCGGGCGTAATCGTCGCGCATCCGCGAAAATTCCGCCTGGACACTGTCCACGGGCAGAAAACTTTCTGCCGGGCGGCCGAACAGATACCCTTGCACGTAGCGCGCGCCGCACTCCAGGGCAAAGTGTAGTTCCTTTTCAGTTTCCACCCCTTCTGCGATGATCCAACAGCCACTTTTTTCTGCCATCAAGGCCAACGCCTTGACGAAATCGCCACTGTTACCCATGCCACTAGCTGCGCGACGGAATAATTGAATATCCAGTTTAAGAATGTCTGGTTCGAGCGCGAGCACCCTGTCGAGCATCGATGATCCTGTCCCGAAATCATCGATGGCAATCCGTATACCGGCCTCCCTGTAGCGTCGGACGGCTTCGCTGAGGTCCTGAATACTGCCTTGCAATTCCGTTATTTCGAAGACCACCTGCTCGGGTGGCAGGCCAATTTCTTCCAGCAACTGCAGACTGGGCAACGGCTTGCCTGGTTCCAGTTGGCTGACCCAGAGCGGAGAAATATTAACGCTGATAAATCCTGCGGGATTGTCCCTAAAGGCCTCGAATGCCAACCGCCGGATCGTGCGGTCGAGTTCCAACAGGTCGACGGGATCGACCGTGGGGTCAGTAAACAAGGGGCCGGCGCTGACGATATGACCCTGGTCGTCCTTGAGTCGTGCCAGAGCTTCATATCCGGCGATCCGCCCGGTGGCAGTATCGATCAGAGGCTGGAAAAAAGGCAGGGGTTGACCATTAAACACAATAAACTCCATTCGCGTGGCAGTGTAGTCGTTGCTGTATGCAAGATTATAGCCAGAGAACGGCTCCAGGACTTGGGTATCGATACCTCGGCTTTTAGAAGTGCACTTTGTGCGGGTGTCTTGTCGTGTGACGGTGCGTTACGCGTCATCTTGGTATGTCAATTGCACTGCAATGGTGAGTGCAAACAGGTTATTCGCACCGTATAGGTGCCGTATTTATCCTGGGTGTGCGTACACCCCTTTCAACTAACTGAATAAAAAGAGAAAAAAGTAGCAGGTAGAAATTGCGTCATTCGGTATTGTCATGACCCTGTGTGCGTATTGCACCAATAGTGATCATTGCATGCTTGATGTGCGTTTATCTGGTGCATTTTTCTAAAAGAGGCTCAGCGAATGGAAAACCTGCACAGCGCAGTGGAAACACTGATGCATGGCGCTAATACAATGTTTCTTCTGATGGGTGCGGTCATGGTTCTGGCCATGCATGCCGGCTTTGCGTTCCTGGAAGTGGGTACGGTGCGGCAGAAGAATCAGGTCAATGCGTTGTCCAAAATCATCAGTGACTTTGCTATATCGGGCATCGCTTATTTTTTTGTTGGCTACTGGATTGCCTATGGCGTGACCTTCTTCCATGGCGCCGAAGCGCTGGCGGACCAGAATGGTTACTCCCTGGTGAAGTTTTTCTTTCTGATGACCTTTGCCGCCGCGATTCCGGCCATTATCTCCGGTGGAATCGCCGAACGCGCTCGTTTTGCTCCGCAACTGATTGCTTCGTTGCTCATTGTGGGGCTGATCTATCCTTTCTTTGAAGGCCTGGTATGGAATGGCAATTACGGTGTGCAGGACTGGATGGAAACGAGCTTTGGGGCACCGTTCCATGATTTCGCTGGCTCGGTCGTAGTGCATGCTGTTGGCGGCTGGTTAGCGCTCGGCGCGGTTTTGATGCTCGGGGCACGTCGCGGTCGTTATCGCGATGGACATGTGGTGGCTATGCCGCCGTCCAATATCCCCTTTCTTGCCCTCGGCGCCTGGATTCTGACGATTGGCTGGTTCGGTTTTAATGTCATGTCGGCCCAGACGCTGGATGGCATTAGTGGACTGGTGGCGGTGAATTCGCTAATGGCAATGGTTGGGGGCACGCTGGCAGCGCTCTTTGTCGGCCGATTTGATCCTGGTTTTCTGCATAACGGGCCACTGGCTGGATTGGTCGCCGTCTGTGCTGGGTCTGATCTGATGCATCCGATCGGCGCGCTGGCAACCGGTATTGTGGCTGGCGGGTTGTTCGTCTGGGCCTTTATCCTGACGCAGAACCGGTTGAAGATCGATGATGTGCTGGGCGTCTGGCCTCTACACGGTCTGTGTGGCGTGTGGGGTGGGGTGGCTGCTGGTATTTTCGGCGCGCAGGCGCTGGGCGGTCTGGGTGGTGTCAGCTTGATGTCGCAGGTTGTTGGTTCATTGGCTGGAGCGGCCTTCGCGCTGGCGGGAGGCATATTAGTATATGGTGTGATCAAAGCGGTTACGGGCATTCGCTTGAGCGAAGAGGACGAGTTCATGGGCGCTGACCTGGCGATCCACAAGATTGGTGCGGTCTCGGACGACTGATCGGAAAAAGCCCGAGCAGGTGCTCGGGCTTTTTAGTATTGCACCGGTCCTTTACATCAACGCAATGGTGTAGTTGATGATCAAACGGTTTTCGTCCATGTTGCCAGCAACGTCGGAACGCACCATCGCGTTACGCCATTGCAGCGCCACGTTTTTGAAGGCGCCAGTCTGGATGGTGTAGGTAAAGTCGATATCCCTCTCCCATTCGCTGCCATTGCCGGCTGCACCTCTGTCGATATTGTCGCCATTGACATAACGGACCAGACCTTTCAAGCCAGGTACACCATATTGCGCAAAGTCCAGGTCGTAGCGGGCCTGCCAGGATTTTTCATCCGCACGGGCGAAGTCCAAAATCTGGATGTAGTTGGCTATATAGGGATTGTTCTCCCTTAGATACGGGAATGCAGTCTCACCATCACTATGTTGATAGCCCACGCGGAAGACGTGCGGGCCGGTTCCTGCTGATAACAACACCGACTTCATCTGATGATCGATTTTCAGAGGCTGATTACCATTGTCGCTGGTATCGAAATAGGCCAGATTGGCCCCTAATTTCCAGTTACCCAGATCAATACTCTGGATCAGATTGAGCAAATTCTGTTCATAAACATTATCCAGTTCGCCACGCCACAAGCCCAGTGTGGTGTTGCTTTGGGTCAGCTTGTAGGTGCCGCCCAGATAGTTGAACTGATCAGAGGTGCCGCCCACGGTTGAGCCAATATCTTCGCGGTTGGTGCTTGCGCGGTAGCTGACTTCACGCAGTTGGCCGGCTTGGACGTCCAGATGTTCTATCTCGCCCATACTCAGGGCGCCACCGGTATAGGTCTGCGGCAACAGGCGAATATCGCTGGCTTGGGCAATCGGAATAGTCGGGACTAGATGGCCGATTTTAAGGACGCTGTTGGATACCTTGGCTTTGGCCGTAGCCGAGGCATGGCCATAACTGTCCGGGCCCTCATTTCCAAAGGCGCTGGGCAATAGTCCGGTACCGCCAGTATCATCCTCCGAGTGGAGTTTTACCCCCGTGGCGCCATAAGCATCCAGGCCAAAGCCAATCGCTCCTTGGGTGTATCCTGACTCCGCGCGAAAGATAAAACCCTGTGCCCACTCTTCCGCCTTGGACGCCGCGGCGGCAGGGGTAGAACGAAAGTCGCGGTTAAAATAGAAGTTGCGCAGTTGCAATGTGGCCCTGGAATCGTCGGTAAAGCCTGCAGCCATTGCAGGGCCTGCCAAAGGGGTCATAAGCGCCAGGGCCACAGCTGCGGCCAGAGTGTTGGTTGTCACCTGCTTCATTATTGTTCTCCTGGTGTGATCAAGTGTGGACAAATAAAGCACTTAAGCAGGAGATGCACTCTAAGACATTCGTCGCAGTGGATCGTTTCGGTCGCATCTTGCACGTGATGCCATGACTGTTCGCGGGGCTAAGAGGATCGTTTTTGACGTCCGGGAGGGTTCAGGCGAAAGCATCGTGGGCGACTGCAAGGGGGCTATTAGACTTTAGCAGGGACCGCCCATTTGTTGGCCAAAAGGGCGGTTGGCATGATCACATGCCGTTGGCAAAATCCGGATTGGACATGTCAATTTCGCTGCGCAGGGGTTTGAGCGCTTGGGCGTAACGCAGCAGAATATCTAGATTGTAGTCCATGCGGGCGCGTATGCGACGGTCATCCTCGTCGACGGGTTGGGGCATATTCAGGATTTTTTCGACGTTGCGCACAATCAAATGCTCGGGGATATAGCACAGCCGGCAGTTCTTGTAACTGGAGGCCCGCAGTTCACTGATCGGATAGGCGCCGCCGATGCCGGCCGAGATTCCGCCGAGCATCGCGGGCTTGTGAGCCAACTGCGCCTTGGTGGCGAAGAGGAAGAAATTCTTGATTGCAGGGCAGGCCATCCCGTGCCACTCGGGGGCCAAGATCACCAGCGCATCTGCCTTTGCCAGTTGCTTTTCAAACATGCCCCAAGGCCCTTCGTCTTCAGCTGGCCATAGGGGTAACGGGTAAGTGCCCAGATCGATGACTGATACGGCGTCAGCGTCCAGACCGTGCTGGTTGATCAAGCTTTGACGCATGAACCGTGCGACCTTGGATGTCTGGCTGTTGCTTCGGCTGCTGCCGGCGACTATGGCAATGTTTAACATGGGGGCTCCGGGTAGTTGTCAGTCAATGCATGCTAACCGCCAAGGGAGGCCCACCGACAGCGCAAAATCATGATTGAATATATCGAATAATTATCTGACCTTTTTGACAGCACCTGACCGATCCGGCAGAGTACGCGCCCTTCGGATGGCCAGTGCTGGCGTGGCGTCGATTTTTTCAATAGACATTTCAACGACAAGGGAATCAGACAATGAACGCAGTGGTTGCTGCTGTGGCGGTCATGTTGGCTTTGAGCCTGTGCCGCGTCCATGTGGTGGTGGCGCTGATTATTGGTGCGATCGTGGGCGGTTTGCTCGGTGGCTTGGGCCTGGAAGCGACTTTAGCGGCGTTCCAAGGCGGCTTGGGTAAAGGGGCAAACGTCGCACTCAGTTATGCCTTGCTGGGGGCCTTTGCGGTCGCGATAGCCAAGTCGGGGCTGGCCCACGCGTTGGCCGATCGTGCCCTAGGGCTGGTCAACAGCCAACGGGAAGGTGGCACCGGTATGTTGACGATGCTGTTGCTTCTGGTGTTATTGGCCGTGGCTATTTCTTCCCAGAACATCCTGCCGATTCATATCGCTTTCATTCCGCTGCTGGTTCCGCCGCTGCTGTATGTCATGGCCCGGTTGCGGCTTGACCGACGGCTAGTGGCTTGCGTGCTGACCTTTGGTCTGATTACCCCTTATATGTTTCTTCCCGTTGGTTTTGGCGGGATATTCCTCAATGACATTCTGTTGGCGAATGTGGCTGAAAGCGGTGGTCAGATCGAAGGCATCAACGTTATGAAAGCCATGGCTCTGCCGGCGCTGGGTATGTTGCTGGGACTGCTTTTCGCGATGTTTATCAGTTACCGTCGCCCCCGCGACTATGACGTGGCGGCCGTGGCGAATGTCGAGCGCTTGGAGAAGGGTTATAGCGGACGATCTCTGCTGGTTGCCTTGGCCGCAGTAGTGGCCGCCTTTGTGGTGCAGCTATGGCTGGACTCGATGATTATTGGGGCGTTGACCGGTTTTGTTATTTTTTCTCTTTCGGGCATTGTGCGCTGGCGCGAGGCAGACGACGTATTCACCGAAGGGATGAAGATGATGGCGATGATCGGCTTCATCATGATTGCGGCCGCCGGATTTGCCGAGGTGATGCGAGCCACCGGCTCGATCCAGACACTGGTGGACAGCTCAGCTGCCATTATCGGGGGTAATCGTGCGCTGGCGGTCCTGTTGATGTTACTGGTCGGTTTGCTGATTACGATGGGAATCGGTTCTTCGTTCTCGACCATTCCGATCATTGCTGCCATCTACGTACCGCTGGCGCTGCAGATGGGCTTCAGCTCGTTGGCGATTGTAGCGTTGGTGGGAACGGCTGCGGCGTTGGGTGACGCGGGATCGCCTGCTTCGGATTCAACCCTGGGGCCGACTGCGGGTTTGAATGTAGACGGTCAGCACAACCATATCTGGGATACGGTGGTACCGACCTTTCTGCATTACAATCTGCCGCTGATTGCCTTTGGCTGGCTGGCGGTGATGGTGCTCTGAGGCGTTTCTCGTCAAGCCACTCGAGCGCGCAGGTCAGATACGAAAGCGGCTGACCAGCCCATCAATCTGTCTGCCCAGCTGGGTCAGGTGCTCGCTGGCTTGAGCCGTTTGCTGAGCACCATCAGTGGTCTCACGGGCCAGTTCGGCGGCTTCGGTAACACTGCGATTCACATCTTCTACTACAGTGGACTGCTGGGTGGTGGCGCTGGCGATCGAGGCGTTCAGCGCGACCATCTGCTGCATCGACTCGGCGATCTGGTCCAGTGCAGCACCCGCGGCATTAGCCTGCTGAACACTGAGCGCGGAATACCGGTCACTCTCGTTAATAACCTCTACCACTGCTTGGGTGTTGGTTTGCAACTTGTTGATCATGTTGTGAATTTCTTCCGTCGACTTCTGGGTGCGCTGGGCCAGGTTGCGCACCTCATCGGCGACCACGGCAAACCCCCGCCCCATTTCTCCGGCACGAGCAGCTTCGATAGCGGCGTTGAGTGCTAACAGGTTGGTTTGTTCGGCAATGTTGCGAATCACATCCAGCACCGAGGTGATTTCATGGGCATCGCTGGACAGGCTTTCCATGTGCATGACCGCGGTTTTTACGCTATCAGACAAGTGGCCAATCTGCTCTATGGTACGGGTGACTTGGGTCCGCCCGTTGTTGGCGCCCTCGTTGGCATTTTCGACTTCCTGGGCCGCTGCATTGGCATTTTGCGCTACGTCCTGCACGCCGTAGGTAATCTCATTAATGGCTGTCGCCATCAGTTCCATCTTTTCGGACTGACGGGTCATGCCATGCAGGCTGTTATTGCTGATTTGATTCAGCTGCTGGCCGGCACTGGTCAGCTGGCTGGCGCTGTCCCCCAGTTGCTGGATGATCGAGCGCAGATTACCGGTAAAGCTGTTGAAGTGATGGGCTAGCAAAGAGAGCTCGTCGTGGGCATCGTCATCGAGCTTGCGGGTCAGATCGGCTTCGCCGCTGGCGATGTCGTGCATGGCCTCTACCACGCTGTTGAGTGGTTTTGTGATGCTACGCCCTATGATGAACAGGATTAGGACCATAATCAGCGTCAAAACCGTCACGTACGCCAAAACTCGAATGCTTTCGGCGATGAACTTGGCTTCCATGTCTTCGATGAACACGCCCGTACCGATCATGTAATCCCAGGGCTTGAAGTGAGTGAACGCAGCGATTTTGTCGAGGCCGACATCCTCGCTGGGCTCCTGACCTGGTCGCGTCCAGGTATATTCGATGTGCGCCGTGCCTTGTGTGCGGGCCAACTCGACCATCTCGACAATCACGTTGCTACCGCCATTAGTGCTGTTGATATAGGTGAGGTCGACGCCTTCAGTCTGGGGGGCCATGGGATGCATGATCATGATGTTGTTCATGTCATTGACCCAGTAGTAGCCAGCGCCTCCATCGTAGCGCAGGGCGCGCAGGGCTTCGAGCGCTCCGGTCCGGGCCTGCTCACCGGTCAGTTCGCCGGACACTTCCTTGGCGTGATAGACGCCCATCAATGCATGGGCGGACTCGACTAGGTGGGTTGCCTTGGTGATCTCCGCTTCGCGGTACTCTCCGCGCAAGGTGGTCAGAGCTCCCAATGCCAGAAGGGTCATGCTGACCAGTGCTACTATCAGGATCAACCAGATTCGTTGGCTGATTTTCATCTTGCGCAATAATTTCATCGACAACCTCTCCCGAGCACCTTGGCCATTCGGATTTTTATCAAGCACTTATATGGCTATGCACATCTTTTTATTATGTCGGCCGAGCAACAGAAAACCTGAGCGTTATTTTGTTGGCGGCACTGATGTCAATTTGACGTTATTCGGTCAGGTATTCAAGAGGTTAAATCGCTTTATAGGTGGGGCGTATCAACGCGTATTGCGTAAACACGGGCTGGCTGCTTCAGCTTAACTCCACCAGTATCTGGCGATTACGTACCTGCTGTCCTTCAGCAATACATAAAAGACTGACTACACCGTCCCTTGGTGCGCGCAGGACGTGCTCCATCTTCATCGCTTCCATACGCACCAGGACCTGGCCTTTGTGCACGGGTAATCCGGCCTCAGCCATGATCTCAGTTACCGCTCCGTCCATCGGTGCCAGCACCTGGTTGGAAAGATTGTTGGCTGCCGCTGCGGTTGGCTGATGAGAGACGTCAGTCAGTTGCACGTTACCGTCTTTGCCGTAGAGCCAGACTGTAGAGCCCGCAAGAAGACAGGCACGTCGCTGGCGGATTCCGTCCAGCTCGATGACGCATGAGCTACCGTGTTTTTCGAGCAAACGTATGCGCAGGCTGTGCGAGCCGATATACATATTCAGGTATCTGCTGTTTTGGTTCGCTACTACCTCGATGGTGTGAATATCATTATTGTGGGCGAGCATAAGGCGCACAGGGATGGATGTGTTATTACTCCAGCCATGCATTTCAGGCAAAGGGCTGCAGCGCTGCGCAGAGCTCTGGTAAAACAGCGCAGCTGCCAGAGCCAGGTCCGCAGGCGCCAGAGGCTGTGTGCTGAGACTGGAGTCGGCACTGAAATGCTCGGTGATGAATGCTGTGCTGGTATTTCCCGAAATGAATTCGGGGTGCTCAAGCAGGTTCAATAGAAATCGTTGATTGGCGTTGACGCCGAGTAAAACCGATTCGCTCAGCGCTCTGATCAAGCGGGTGCGTGCCTGCTCGCGATCGGCGCCGTAGGCAATGACCTTGGCCAGCATCGGATCATAAAAAGGGGTTATCAGCTGGCCTTCGCGCAGTCCATGGTCGATACGAACGCCCTCAGTCTGCAGTGGCTGCCAATGCATGATTCGCCCGGTTTGTGGCATGAAATTCTGGCTGCTGTCCTCGGCGTACAGGCGTACCTCGATCGCATGGCCTTGCAGCTCGATTTGATCCTGACGCAGGGGGAGAGGTAGGTCACAGGCTACATCCAACTGCCAGGCGACAAGATCAAGACCGGTAACCATTTCGGTAACCGGGTGCTCCACCTGCAGGCGCGTATTCATTTCGAGGAAATAGAAATGGCCCCCGGAGTCGAGCATGAACTCAACTGTCCCGGCGCCAGCATAGTTCACTGTTGCGGCTGCTTTGATTGCCGCTTTACCCATGTCTGCGCGCAATGCGGACGTCATCACGGGACAGGGAGACTCTTCAATGACCTTTTGATGTCGATGCTGGATCGAGCAGTCGCGCTCACCCAGGTGCAGGATATTGCCGTGGTTATCGCCAAAAATCTGGATTTCCACGTGGCGAGGACGGATCAGCGCTTTTTCCAGGATCAGTTCTGCGCTGCCAAAAGCGCCCTGTGCTTCGGCACGGGCGCTGCTTAACTGTTCAGCTAGTTTGGCAGGATCATCTACCAGTCGCATGCCGCGGCCGCCGCCTCCAGCGCTGGCCTTGATCATCAGCGGGAAGCCAATCTGCATGGCCTCACTGATCAGCGTCTCGTCATCCTGCGCACCGCCCTGATAGCCGGGAATACAGGGCACCCCCGCCTCCAACATGGCCAGCTTGGACAGGCGCTTGCTGCCCATCAGACGAATAGCTTCGGGTGAGGGCCCGACGAAAATCAGGCCAGACGCCCGACAACGCTCAGCAAATTCGGCGTTTTCCGATAAAAAACCGTATCCGGGATGAATGGCCTCGGCGCCACTGAGCTTGGCGGCGTCAAGGATGGTATCGATATTCAGGTAGGACTGGGCAGCCGAAGCGGGGCCGATGCAGATGGCCTGATCGGCTAGCTGGACGTGGCGACTGTCGGCGTCGGCACTGGAGTAAATGGCTACGGTGCTTAAGCCCAGCGCTGTGGCTGATGTCATGATGCGGCAGGCAATTTCACCGCGGTTGGCAATCAGCAGGGTCTTGAAGCGCGGCATGACGGTGATCCTCAGCGCGGGTTAGTGGTGGCGGTCAGTTGGCGGTTTGAGGTGCCCATCCCGGCTTGCGTTTTTGTACGAAAGCCAGCATGCCTTCAGCTGCTTCCTTGCCTGTTACGGCGCTTGCAAATATATCTGCCGCCTGGTCCAGAACCGATTCGAGGGGCTGCTCACTGCTGGCCAGAAGCAGCGCTTTGGTTTGGATGTTGGCGTCTGGCGCGCAGCGCAGCACTTGATGGATGGTTTTCGTCAGTTGCTGCTCCAGAGCCTCTGCGTCAGTTTCGCAGTAATGCACAAGGCCTAGTCTGAGAGCTTCCAGGCCATCAAAACGAGCGGCAGTCAATGCCAAACGGCGGGTCTGGGTAAGCCCAATCCGGCGTACAACGAAGGGTGCGATCTGTGCCGGTATGACGCCGAGGCTGGTTTCGGGAAGGCCGAAATGGCAGTCGCTGCGGCAGATAGCAATATCCGATACGGATACCAGGCCTAGACCGCCTCCTAATACGGCGCCCTCAAGTACGGTGATCAGCACCTGGGGTTGTTTGGCGGCGTCCTCGAGCAGGCGGCCGAAGCTGCGGTTGATCTCGGCTTGACCTTGTCTGTCGCGGCTGCGCGCAGCGGCCATGTCCTTGATATCGCCACCGGCGCAGAAATGCCCGCCGGCCCCCCGGAGTACGATGGCGCGCAGGGAGCGGTCTTTGCCGCTTGCGGCCAGCAGGGCATGCAATTCTTCGAGCATGACGAGGTTCATCGCATTGCGACTGTCGGGCCTGTTCAAGGTGATGAACAACACATCTTCCCGGCGTTCCAGCAGCATAGTCGTGGCGTCTGGCAGCTTCATTGTTCAGCCCTTTAGTTTGCCGGGCAGGGTGCCCATGAGTTTGCAAATGATGCCGAGCATGATCTCATCGGCACCACCGCCAATCGAAACCAGGCGCACATCGCGGTAGGCGCGGGCGACCGGGTTGTCCCACATATAGCCCATGCCGCCCCAGTACTGCAGGCAGGCATCGGTAACTTCACGTCCCAGGCGACCGGCCTTGAGCTTGGCCATCGAAGCCAGTTTGGTCACCTCCTTGCCGGAGACGTATAGCTCGGTAGCGTTATAAACGAGCGCGCGCAGACACTCGATTTCAGTTTGCAGTTCGGCGAGGCGAAAGTGAATGACCTGATTGTTGATCAATGGCTGGCCGAAGGTCTGACGTTCGCGACAGTATTCGATGGTGTTGTTTACGCAGGATTCCAGGCCCTTGAGGATGTTGGCGGCGCCAAACAACCGTTCTTCCTGAAATTGCACCATCTGCATCATGAAGCCGGCGCCTTCTTGGCCAAGCAGGTAGCGTTGGGGCACGCGCACATTGTCAAAAAACACCTGGGCGGTCTCCGAGCTGCGCATGCCGAGTTTGTCCAGATGCTTGCTCAGGGTGATGCCTGGCGTGTTCATGGGCACCATGATCAGTGATTTGTTGCTGTGCGGTTTGCCCTCTGAGGTGTTGGCCAGTAGGCAGATAAAGTCGGCCGACGGTGAGTTGGTGATCCACATCTTGCTGCCATTGATCACATAATCATCACCGTCCTTTCGGGCGTGGGTCTTGATGCTGGCTACGTCCGAGCCGCCACCAACCTCTGATACGCCGATGCAACCGACCATCTCACCGCTGATGGCCGGGCGCAGAAATTGCTCGCGCAGGGCGTCGGAGCCAAAGCGCGCCAGGGCGGGTGTACACATGTCGGTCTGCACGCCGATCGCCATCGGAATGCCGCCGCACTGAACAGTGCCGAACTCTTCGGCTGCGACTATAGAATAACTGTAATCAAGCCCCATGCCGCCGTAGGCTTCGGGCTTGGAAATGCCCAGCAGGCCCAGGTCGCCAGCCTTGCGGAAAATATCATGCATGGGAAAGTGACCGGCTTCCTCCCATTCGTCCACGTGGGGGTTGATCTCCCGATCGATGAACTGACGGACAGTGCGGCGCAGAGCTTCGTGTTCCTGGGTCAGCAGCATGGGGTTTTCTCCGTTACAGGCGGGCTACGCCAAAAGTGTTGGGGTTCAGCGGCCGCACCGCGGCCTCAGCGCAGATATCCAGAAGAAGACCGAACAGCTTGCGGGTGTCACGCGGGTCGATCAGACCATCATCCCAGAGGCTGGCCGTGCCGTAGAGGGCAGTGGACTGGCTATCGAGTTTCTGGGCGGTAACTTGCTCAAGCATGTCGAGCATCTTCGGGTCGGCGGTCTTGCCGTCGCGCGCGTGTTTGGCCTCGGTGACGATGCGCAGCACCTTGCCAGCCTGGGCACCACCCATGACGGCGGTGCGACTGTTGGGCCAGGCGAAGATGAAACGGGGGTCCAGTCCGCGTCCACACATGGCGTAGTTTCCAGCGCCGTAGGAACCGCCCACCACCAGGGTAAGCTTTGGTACGCGGGCATTGGCGACCGCCTGAATCATCTTGGAGCCATGCTTGATCACGCCTTGTTGCTCCGCCTCGGTGCCGACCATGAAGCCGGTGGTGTTGTGCAGAAACAGCAGAGGAATGTTGCCTTGATCGCAGAGTTGAATGAATTGTGCGGCCTTGGCGGCGCCCTGCGGGGTAATAGGGCCATTGTTGCCGATCAGACCACAGCGCCGTCCGTAAATGCTTAGATGGCCGCAGACGGTCTGCTGATCAAACTCTTTCTTGTAGTCGAGAAAGCGCGAACCGTCGGCGATGCGGGCGATAATTTCGTGTACATCGTAGGGGGTTTTCGGCTCAGCCGGGACGACGCCCAGTAGCTCTTCGGTTGGGTATAGAGGCTCGTCCCATTGCAGTTGCGATGACACCGGGAGGCGTTCGTTCCAGGGCAGACTGGCGAGAATCTCGCGGGCCAGGCGTACGCCATCAGCATCATCTTCGGCCAAATATTCAGCGGTGCCGGCGGTTCGGGCATGCATCTCGGCGCCGCCCAGTTCCTCTTCGGTGGCTATCTCGCCCGTCGCCGCCTTGAGCAGGGGCGGGCCGGCAAGAAACATCTTTGCTTTGCCACGCACCACCACCACATAGTCCGACAGTCCAGGCTGGTAGGCACCACCCGCAGTGCTTGAGCCATGCACAACGGTGATTTGCGGTATGCCGGCCGCCGAGAGCCGGGCCTGGTTGGCAAAGGTCCGCGCCCCTTCGATGAATATATCGGCAGCGTAGGCCAGGTTAGCACCGCCGCTTTCGGCCAGGGTAACCATAGGCAGTTTATTTTCGGCGGCGATCTGCTGCAGGCGCAGGGATTTTTTCAGGCCGCTGGGGGAGATGGTGCCGCCCTTTATCGCGCTGTTGTTGGCAATGACCAGACAACGCACGGAACTCACATAACCAATGCCGGCAATCAGTCCGCCACCTGCCAGGGTGCCGTCCTTGTCGTCATGCAGCTTGTAGCCAGCCAGCGGGCACAATTCGATGAAGGGCGCGCCGGCATCCAGCAGCAGTCCGAGGCGCTCGCGGGGCAATAACTGGCCACGTTTGTCGAACTTGTCCTTTGCTTCACGGGCTTTGTTCAATACGCCCTGTTCGACTGACCGGAAGCTGTCGATCGAAGCCAGCATTGCTTCGCGGTTGGCGGCGAACACGCTATCGGTGGGGGCCAGCATGGATTCGATGACGGACATACTCAATCCTTCGTCTTGAGGATGTCGGGTGTGACTGCCCGGTGAAAGCCCTCGAAGGGAGTGTTGTTCTTCGCCGGCGGCAAGGGCCAAGCGCTGCTGCCTAAGCTGGCTGCACCGTCGATGCGCAGACTGGCGCCACTGATGAAGGCCGCTGCGGGCGAAAGCAAGAAGACGATAGCGGCGGAAATTTCCGCCTCGCTGCCCAGACGTTTGAGCGGCACGCTGTCCTTGAGGCGCGGGATGATCGCCTTCATCGCGCCGTCGTAGGTATCCATGCCACTGGAGGCGATCCAGCCGGGGGCCACCGCGTTGACGGTGACGCCGGCATGGGCCCATTCAAAGGCAGCTGTCTTGGTAAAGTTATCCATGCCGGCCCGTGCCGCACCGGAGTGGCCCATACCGGGCATACCGCTCCACATGTCGGCGAGCATGTTTACGATGCGCCCGCCGGTGCGGTTCATGCTCTGGTTGAACACTTCGCGGGCGACCAGAAAGCCGCCGACCAGATTGGTGCGTACCACGGTTTCAAAGCCCTTTTGGGTAATGGCTGCCAAAGGCGCTGGATACTGGCCACCGGCATTGTTGACCAGGCCGTGGATGGGGCCGCATTCGGCTATGGCCTCGGCGACCATCTTGCGTACCCGGTCTTCGTCACGGATATCGCAGGCGCGCCAGATCACCTGGCCGCCGTCAGCGGCGATTTCCGCTGCGGTTTCCTGCAGCTTTTCGGGCTTGCGTCCGATCAATATCACTTGGGCGCCGAGGGCGGCCAGCTCATGGGCGGTGCAGCGTCCGATGCCACTGCCGCCACCGGTCACGATGATGGTTTGACCGGCAAATAAGTCAGCTTTGAATATGCTGTTATAAGTCATTGATTCTGTTCCATCTGGGTGAGCAAATCGCTGGGGATTGCTATGGGTATTTCCAATAGCTGCTGGGCGAAGGCCTTGCCCTGAGGATCAATACGCAAGCTGGCCACGCCGCCGCCGCCCAGGCTGTTTTCCAGCAGAAAGTTCAAGCTGTGACTGCCCGGCAAATACCAGCGGCTTACTCGGCCTTGGGTAGAGTCGAGCGTGTGACTCATCCAGTCTGCGACTGCCGTTTCGCTGAGGCTGGCGGCGATCCACGGCAGATACGCCGGGTGGCGGGCCATGACGCCGATATTACTGTGATTGCCTTTGTCTCCGGACCGCGCCACTGCGAGGCGGACCAGCGGGACTTCCATGTCGGCGCTGGCGGAGGATTGAGGCAAGTCGACCGTTGCAGCGGCTTTGGATGTTGAAGCCAAAGCGGGTAGGACTACCGGAATGAACCGGCCCTCGAGCTCGACGCTAGGTGCACAGGCGCTCTTGTCGATCATAAAGGAGAACAGCCGGATCATCGGGTATACCGTCGGCCGACCGCCGACGATCCCGGTCAATCCCGGTGCCATGCCGGTCGCCGCCTGGGCTATCTCGCGAGAAAACAACACCAATGCTTCCTTGCGTTGATGGCTCACTGCAATCTTGATCACTACCTCGCGGGTATCAGCGCGATTGCCTTGGGGACCGTAGGTTGCCTCGCTGCCGAGCAGTTCCACACTGGTGTCACGATAATCATCCCAGCCGCGCTGGCGGAACATTTCGCTGGTTTTGGCCAGGATCGCCTGGCTGACCCGTTGCGCCTTGGCCACCGCATCAATCCCGGCCATCAGGCAGCTGGCGGTGCATTTGAAACCGTCGGGCCAGGTGGCGCTGACTTTGTATTGTGCGCCAGGCGCCCGACCCCGGGCGCCCCGCACACCGACCCGGTTAGGTGCCAACTGCGCCAGGGTTACTTTGCTGAAATCACAAATAACGTCCGGCAGCAGGTACTCATTGGGATTGCCGATTTCATAGAGCATCTGCTCGCCTACGGTCAGCGGTGTGACCAGGCCGCCACTGTCTGCAGGTTTGGTAATGACGATGTTGCCCTGGCTATCGATTTGAGCAATCGGGAAGCCGATATGTTCATAGTCCGGCACATCCCGCCAATCGGTGAAATTGCCGCCGGTGCACTGAGCTCCGCATTCGATCAGGTGGCCTGCCAGCGCCGCTTGGGCCAGCAGATCATAGTCATCCCAGGCCCAGCCGAATTCGTGTACCAGCGGTGCGCTGACCAGCGCGCTATCCACAATCCGACCGGTAATGACGATATCAGCACCCTGGGCCAGTGCTTCAACGATGCCTGGCGCGCCCAGATAGGCATTGGCCGAAACGCACATGGGCGGCAGGGGCGCGCCGCTGAACATGTCTTGGATACCGTCGGCCGCCAGGTGCTTGAGCTGCGGACGCAGATCGTCGCCCTGTAATACTGCAATTTTGAGGTTGACTCCGGCCCGTGTGCAGGCGGCATCGAGCGCTGCTGCACAGGCCAGGGGATTGATGCCACCGGCATTACTGATGACCTTGATGCCTTGGCCGGCCAGCGTTCCCAGCAGGGGTTCGAGTACTTCGATAAAATCCCTTGCGTACCCCGCGTCGGGATTTTTCATCCGCGCACCAGCCATGATCGACAGGGTGATCTCGGCCAGATAATCGAACACCAGATAGTCGAGCGGGGCCTCATTACAGGCGCTGCCCACGAGTTGAGCCGCGGCGCTGCTGGTATCACCCCAGAACGCACTTGCGCAGCCGATACGGATGGTTTTATTCATGTGCCTCTCCGTTGACGATGCATTCACCTTACCAAGCAAGCGCTTGGTTTGAAAAGTGTTCTGCAATAGCGTTTAATGCCGTCACTGACGTTTGGCGTAAATGCCTTGTTTTCCCCCATTCCTCAACAGAAGATCAAGCATGTTGTTACCGCAGTTACTTCCTGAGACAGAGGTTCGTCGATTAATGGCTACGGGACTGGTGTCTGATCCGACAACGCCACGTGGCAAGCTGCTTCAGGCTGCCGCGCACCTGTTCAGCAGTCGCGGTTTTGATCGCACAACGGTTCGGGATCTGGCGGCTATGGTGGGTATTCAGTCGGGAAGTATCTTTCATCACTTCAAAAGCAAGGACGATATTCTACGGGCGGTGATGGAGGAGACCATTCATTACAACTTGGCGATCATGCGTGCCGTTCTAGTCGGGCTAGTGGATCCGCGGGAACGACTGCGAGCGTTGATCCGCTGCGAACTACAGGCGATCAACGGCGTGAGCGGCGAGGCGATGTCGGTCCTGGTATACGAGTGGCGCTCGCTGTCGCCAGAGGGGCAGCAACTGATCCTGGGTTTGCGCGATATTTACGAGTCGATCTGGCTTGAGGTTCTGCAACAGGTCTACGAGCAGGGTCTGGTTGCGGTCGAGCCGTTTATTCTGCGCCGGCTGCTGACGGGAACCTTGTCGTGGACGGTTACCTGGTTCCGCCCGGAAGGAAGCCTGACGCTTGACGATTTGGCAGAGCAGACACTGAATATGCTGGTTCAATCAGAGTAATTTAGGGAAATCAGACTAAACTGTGGACTGGGGTTTTTAGCCGCTGGCGTGTTTACCGAGCATGTCGGCGTTATCATGATTTTGCCATTAGTCGTTTTGATCTGATGTTTTTCGAGAGCCCACACTGGGGTTGACAGGACAAGTCGATTGTCAGTTTGCGTGGGCCAGTGATCGGGGGTGAGCTGCAAAAGCTGTTTGTCCGGCATGGCCTGTCTGTCACGACAGAGGATTAGAATGAGGACGGAACCTTTTGCCCCTTGGCAACGTCAGTAGTTGAGCTAGAATAGCGCGCGTTTGACGTCTGTCCTGTCCTGGTTGCTCGTCGCCGCGCTGCTCCGCGCCCTATTGCCTTCATTTTCGGCTGTATTTCAAAGGATCCCCAATGCTGTCAGTTTTGAAAAATACCTGTTTGGTTATGCTTGTCGCCGCCGCTTCTTTTTCCAGTCTAGCCCTGGCCAGCGGATCCTCCAGCGATCAGCAAAATTCTACGTCGGTTCGAGTCAATACCAAGGTCATCGTCGGCTGGATTGAAAAAGGCCGGATTCTACCTGAGCACACGACCGTGAAGATCAAGGTGGATTCCGGGGCGCTTACGTCATCCATGCACGCGGTCAATATCGAGAATTTCACACGTAAGGGCAAAGCCTGGGTGCGCTACGATGTGCCGGTGAAAGACGCTGATACCGACAAGCAGGTGAAGATGAAGTTTGAGCGCCCGGTGTATCGCCGTATCCTGGTGCGCGGCGCCGGGGGAGAGGACCGCCGGCCGGTGGTCAAGATGAGCATGTGCATTGGCAATCAGACCTACGAGGAGCAGTTCTCTCTTCGTGACCGCGGAGATATGACTTATCCCGTGCTGATTGGACGCCGGACTATTGAGCATATCGGTCTGATTGATGTATCTCGCACTTTCATGGTCGAACTCGAGTGCCCTGAAACGGCTGAAAGCGATGAGCGCAGCAAACAAGATCGGATGCGCAGTGACTCGACCCTGATTGACGACAGTGAAGTGGGTAAGCCCGATCAAACGGAAGAGGAGTACGAGGAGTAACCTCGTGTTCCCGCACCTGATGCCTTACCACATCAGGTCGTCGGGCACCTGGAAAGCGGCATAGGGATCATCTTCTGCCGGGAGCTGTGTTTCCACGGTAGCAATATGGACCGGCCATTGGGGTGCGCGTTCGCTGACCTTGGCTGCGATGTCTACCGGGATCAATTCGAAAGTGCCTGACAGGCGGACTACGCCAAGCTGGCCGCGACTGAGCTTGCCGAACTGTTCTTCGGTCACATAAATCTTCTTGATCTTGTTCTTGCTCGCGAACTGGTAAGGCGTTTCGCCGCCGGCGCGTTCAAGCTTGCTCTGTGCAATCAGCTGGCGAGCCTGCGCCTCGCCTTCCTTGCGAGCTGTTTCTTCCTGACGCTGCTGGTTCAGTTGACGATCGCGCTCAGTTTTTTCGGCACGGGCCTTTTCTACGGCAACGGTGCTGTCCTGAACCTTGTTCGGCTCGGCGCGAGCGGTTTTCTTCTTGGCGCGCTGGGCTTGCTTGAGCTTTTTCTCGTCGACCAGTCCGGACTTGAGCAATTGGGCTTGCAATGAGTTGACCATGCTTGGGACTACCTGTAACGGGCTGAAAATGTGCTGGCCATTCTAGCCTTAATCGCGGTCGTTTTCCTGCTTTTCCTGTGCTTCGAGCTCGGCCTGTCGAGCTTTGATGAGACGCATTTTGTCTTTGCTGATGGGCATTTTGTAAGCAGTTATGTAGACTTTATAGAGCACGCCGAAGAGAGTCAGTACGGCAAACAATACGAAAATCCAGCCTATAACGGGCATAACTGATGTCCTTCAGGGAGAGTAAGTGCAGCAGTCATCATGCGTAATACAACCTCACAAGGCAAACTATGCTTGCACCTGACCTGATCGCTAACCTCCAGTCTCTTTCGCCCATGCTCTGGCTCAACCCGGGGGAGCGCAGTCTTGCTGATCCGTTTCAGCCGAGCCTGCTCGACCAGGCGGAACAGAGACTGTTGCGATTCGGACCTTTACTGGCACTGATTCTGCCGGAATTGACTGGCACTGATGGTGTGATCGAATCCCCCCTGTTGGACGCCACGGCACTGCGCGATGCGCTCGGCGGTCAGTCGCGCTGGTTATTCAAGGCAGACAACCGCTTGCCTCTGGCAGGGTCGGTAAAGGCACGCGGCGGTGTGCACGAAGTGCTGGAGTTCGCAGAGGCGACAGCCCCTTCCTGTGGCTGGAGCGGGGACGATTATGCTGAGTTGGCTACTCCGACATGGCGCGCCCGCTTCGCGGATTATTGTCTGGTGGTAGGCAGTACTGGCAATCTGGGTATTAGCATTGGTCTGATGGCCAGGGCGCTGGGGTTTCGCGCCCAGGTGCATATGTCCCACGATGCCAGCACATGGAAAAAACAATTGCTGCGCGTCCAGGGCGTGGAGGTGATGGAGCACGAAGGCGACTATGCCGCGGCAGTAGCCGCCGGACGAGCGAGTGCGCAGGCTGATCCGTACGCGCATTTTGTTGACGATGAACGCTCACTGTCTTTGTTCTGTGGTTATGCTGTTGCCGCCCGGCGCCTTGCCCGTCAACTGCAGGAGCTGGAAGTTGACGTGTGCCGCGAACGGCCGTTGATGGTCTACCTGCCGTGCGGCGTCGGCGGGGCTCCCGCCGGGATCACGTACGGCCTGAAGCAGGTGTTTGGCGATGCGGTACACTGCTGGTTCGCGGAACCGCTGTCCTCTCCCAGTGTGCTGGTGCAAATGGCAGCTGGCCCGCACGAGCCGGTCTCGGTATACGACTTGGGACTGGATAATCGAACCCTTGCGGATGGTCTGGCTGTTGGTCAGGCATCAATGCTAGCCGTGGTCTGCATGCAAGATCGGTTGTCGGGGGTTTTTACCGTGGGTGATGGGGCGCTGCGTTACT
>Ga0314774_1000778_pt1 | contig 22780 bp, 19 predicted proteins | sample MetaGCBIA2018_FD_204515 | JGI IMG/M metagenome (GOLD analysis project Ga0314774, IMG submission 204515) | Cryopeg brine microbial communities from Beaufort Sea near Barrow, Alaska, United States - CBIA 2018 | ecosystem: Environmental > Aquatic > Marine > Coastal | place: USA: Alaska | collected...
CAAAATAGCGCCCCGCTTGCACCTTAGCCCCAATAAAGCAAGATCAGAGCTCCGTTGAGACTCTCTAATTACCAGAGTTGGGCAAGGTGCGATTTACATATAAAAAAGTTGACTGCAATAAACCAGACACGGAGTCACAGAGGGAAAATCAGTGGAAGCAGTATGTTATTGCGTTATTCCCCGTGTTCTCAGTGCCTCTGTGGTGATAACCTTTGCTTGGGTTATAGGTCCTAATAAAAAGACGTCTCAGCAAGGTCACTCCCTGTAATCCGTCATCCTGACGGATTGAACCGAGCAAGCAGACAATCCCTCCGCATCAATCAGGGGGATGGATTGTGGTTCTTTTGTTTGCTGATCGTCGTTTAGCTTGTTTCCAATGCCACCCGATTTTTATCCTCCACCGAGGTCAGCCACTGTTCCATGATCTCATAAGTGATCGGTTTCTGCAGAACGTAGCAGCCGAGATTTTTGGCCAATTTAACTGAGCGTAGCGAAAATCTCGGGGGCTTGCCCCCGTGCTGGATAGTGTAGACTGGGCTTGTCCCAGTCTGTATTATCCAGTGCATGGAACTACAAAGATTCTGGGGTGGTAAACTTTGGACTCAAAGTTATTTTGTTGAAACTATTGGAAATGCAACAGAAGATGCTATCCGTAAATATGTACAAAACCAATTGGTTGAATTGGATGAAAAAGAAGTCCACGAATTCAGTTAGGGCTCTATTAAAACTCGGTCGCTTGCGGCCGCTTTCTTTATATTCTTTCGGAGTAAGAGTCTTGGCCATAACCGCTTTGCAGTGTACCGCCGCCTTGCACCCTTTTTCCATCTGGAGTTCGACAAACTCCAGACCGGTCATTGTCGGCAACCCTTGATTGATCAGGAGGATGTCGGCACAGGGGTGTTCTTCTGCGCAGGTTTGATTCTCGGCATGGATCACACGACACGATGTGGCGTCTGCGGCGAACATCGGTTCGTAACCGAGCATCTCGCTAAAAACAGCGAGGGTTTCGCGAACATTCTCTTCCGGGTCGATGATCAGTATTCGTTGCATAGTTTTCTCTCACTGGTGTGCGGTAGGTGTTGTCGAAAATGGCGCAACGATCTCACTCTTGCCTCGTGACCCTCCTGCTTTTGTGGCAAGAGCTGTAAACAAAAAAAGCCCTCCCCATAAATCGGTGGAAGGCTTCTGTTCACGTCATGGCTGTTCTCCCTGGTGGCCCGGCGATCCTTTTTAAGGACCCGTGGCTTTGCGTCATCAAGTTCCCCTGATTTTGCCTTTACGGAGTTTCAATCTAGCAGAAAAAGCAGGCTATGGGAAAGTATTTCCGCACGGCTCTATCCGTGCAGCAGCCGAAATTGCAGCAGATAGACGATCGCCCCGGCAACGTAGCCGATCAGGGCGAGTCCGCTGATCTTTTTCATATACCAGAAGAAATTTATCTTCTCCATCCCCCTCGGCGCAACCCCAGCTGCCGAGCCGATGATCAGGATTGACCCGCCGGTCCCGGCGCGATGGCGGCGTAGGCGAGCAGAAAGATTGCGATCAACACGGTGTTCATATCAAAAAGGCCTCAATCCCTGAATTGACTACGGTTTGGTTGCGGTAAAGATCGCTCTGAGCGGTGCCGGATGCCCTTCGATGGTCTTCTTCGGATCGTGCGGATCGAGGAAGTTGGCCAGCGACTCAAACTCCATCCACGCAGTCGAGCGCTGCTCTTCGCTGCTCGTGCGGTTGGTGTCGACGCAGGCGATATCTTTGAATCCGCAGCGCTGCAGCCAGAGGGTCATCGCTGCAATAGAGGGGAGGAACCAGATATTGCGCATCTTGGCATAACGGTCTTTTGGCATGAAGATCGTCTCCAGATCTCCTTCGACGATGAGCGTCTCCAGAACCAGTTCGCCACCAGAGCGCAAGCACCGTTTGAGCTCGAACAGATGGTCGAGAGGGGAGCGGCGATGATAGAGGACCCCCATGGAAAAGACGGTGTCGAAGCAGGCGAGGTTTAAGGGGATATCCTCAATCCCGAGCGGCAGGAGTTGATGTTTTTCATCCTTCAGATAGCGCTGCATCAGATGAAACTGCATGACGGAGGCCATGAGGGGGTCGATGCCGAGGACAAACTCGGCCCCTTCGCCTCGCATCCGCCAGCCATGGTAGCCGTTGCCGCAGCCGATATCGAGGACCTTCCGACCCGCCAGCGGCTGAATGTGCGGCAGGAGACGATCCCACTTCCAGTCGGAGCGCCACTCGGTATCGATCTCAACGCCGAACAGGGTGTAAGGCCCTTTGCGCCAGGGGTGAAACGCCATGAGTTGTGACGTGAGCTCTTCTTGACTGACCGTTCTGAGCTCTTCGACCCGGCCAATTTCAACCTTAGCTTTCAACTCAACGGATGACGGCTGGATCTCCGGCAACGTCTGCAATGCGGCTTGCCATCCGGCCATCTTGCCGTGGCCGGTTACAGACATTTTCAGCGGGAGGGTTTGTTGCAGCTGCTCTGACCAGAGCTGCTGCCCCAGCGCTTCGAGTTGCGGATAAAGGGAGCGATAAAAATTCATTTGATCGCGACCAGTGAGGCAAAGTTAAAGCATTGGAACCAGATATCGACAAAATCGAAACCGGCTTCACTCAACCGCTGTTGATGAGACGTCAGCGTCTCCGGGATCATCACCTTTTCCAATGCGGTGCGCTTCTGGCTGATCTCCAGATCGCTGTAGCCGTTGGCCCGTTTGAAATCGAGATGCAGCTCATCATGAAACTGCTGCCGAACCGGTTCTGCAAAGGCGATCTTCTCCGACAGGATCAGGATGCCGCCCGGCTTTAAGCCCGCGTAAATCCGTTTGATCAGAGCCAGTCGCAAGGGAGGGGGGATGAACTGCAGGGTGAAGTTCAGCACGACGACAGAACCGTTTTTAATTTCGATATTCTGGAGGTCGGCACAGATCATCGTAACCGGAATGGTCGCTGTCGTATCGCGGGCGAGCAGCTTCTGTCCACGCTCGATCATCGCCTGCGAATTATCGACGGCGATGATGTCGCAATCGGGCTGGGATATCCGCTGCCGCATGGCGAGACTGACCGCTCCCAGAGAGCAGCCGAGATCATAACAGTGACTGTTGCCTTGCGCATATTTCCCCGCCAGAATCCCGATGGTTGAGATCATCATCCCGTACCCCGGGACCGAGCGTTGAATCATGTCTGGAAAGACATCGGCGACCCGTTCATCAAAATGAAAATCGATGATCTCATTTAAGGGGGCAGCATAAATGGCATCTTGTTTTTTGGTCACGGTCTGTTGGTCCTTGTTGAAAAAAATCAGTAGAGAGTTTGGGCACGGCTCTTTTTTTGGGGATGTTAGCATAGCTGTCGGATTTGCAGGAGGGGAATTTGGTCGTCGACCGGCAAAAGAGACGTTCCGCAGCAAAACAGGACCTGCTCTTGCCAGAAAAAAGGAAGGCACCCCGAAAAATGCTTCGGGGTGCCTTACGATCTTTACTGTTCTATGCGATTCCCATTGCAGGAAGCTGTGCCGGATCAACTGATGGCCGTGACCCGGGAATTATGAACGATTAGATTGAGCGGGTTTTTCCTGACTGGCCAGGCGGATCAGAGATGGTCATATCATCTTCCTCCTTTGTCTTGGTGTTGATAAAACCTTACCATAAAAATTCGCCCTCATTAGAATGTAGGCAAAATATATGATTATTTATTACCAATCCATAAATGGCAACTCCGCCGCAAGCAGGGGGTATCAATAACCAAAAATCTTTGAGTAACTATTTATTGCATCAGAGAAATGTTGTCATTCACGAGGGTTTAATCGGGAATCTAGCTTTAGAACCATGGATCCCCGATAGAATCCTTCGGGGATGACAGATTCTCACCTGACATTAATGGTGCATGATAATTACACATTTAATAATTTACGCCGCGAACAGCAGAGGATTAAGCCAGTGCTACGCAATAAAATGCAGGGAGAAAAGAGGGGAAATCGCCCTCTTTATTCCTCTACCCTTTTATCATTTGAGACTGTACAAACTCCAATACGCTCTTGAAGGGGAACCGGTCGTAGGCCGCAAACAGACCGTGCTTGCGGAGCTTGGCGCGGGTGGTGGCGGGGGAGGTGATCCCGCAGAGAAAGCGCGCCAGTTGACGCGGACTGGTCAGCGACTCATGCCGTTCTGCGATCAGGCTTTCGAGCCGGCTTGCATCCTGCGCTGCGAAGGGGGTGGGGTGGTGAGGGGGGAGTTGGGACGGCTTTCTCCCTTGGCACCAGGAACAGTGCCCACACTCCGGGCGCTCTTCACCAAAATAGGCGAGGAGATACTGTGTCAGGCAGCCGTCCTGCTGAGCAAAGGTGAGGGTCTGTTGAATCCGGGCGATGTCGTTCGACTCCCGTTTAACGAACCGCTCATTGAGGGAGGCGATCAGCGCCTCCATGTTCTCCGGCATTTTCAACCGCCGATACCCCTGCCGGATGCCGGCCACGGTCACCAACAGATCCCCCTGCTCTTCGAGGTAACTCAGCGCGCTCACAATCCGGTCCCGCGGTTGATCGATCTCTTGACTCACCTCCACCGTATCGAGGGTAAACCAGATCCGCCCTTTTTTGGCATGACGAAAAATCGATTTGAGAAAGTCGGCCCGCTCTTCGCTGTAGGTGGCGAAGATCTCAGCCGACGGTCGCAGCGGCTGGAATCTGTATTCGGTGTAAAACGGACCGGTTGAGACGAGATACCGTTCCAGCTCCAGGTAGGTCAACAGCGTTTTGATCACCAGGGGGCGCAGATCAAACCGGTCCGAGAGGTGGCTCTCGGAGACATCGAAAGTCTCTTCGCCGGCAAACATCTCCCGGGTAAAGGCGGCGACGGTCTCTGGTTCGGGGGTGTCGCCGTAACTGAAATTTTCCAGCGTGATAACGTCGTCGGCTGTTGCTAGGAGTTCGCAGAGGGAGGTCTTGCCGTCCCGGCCGGCGCGGCCGATCTCCTGCGAGTAGCTTTCTAATCCCTTGGGGAGATTGTAATGATAGACAGAGCGGATATTCGCTTTGTCGACCCCCATCCCGAAGGCGATGGTGGCGACGATAATCGCATCCTGCGCCGCCATGAAGTCATCCTGGATCGCTGTCCTCTCCTCATTCTTCAGGCCGGCGTGGTACGCCGTCGCCTGCAGTCCGTTTTGTTTAAGGTAGGCTGCGACCTCTTCGGCGGTCCGCTGCAGAGTGACATAGACGATGGTCGCTCCGGGGGGGCGTTTTTGAATCTGCGCCAGCAGGGTCTGTCGCCGATCGCTCTCGGTCACCGCCAGAACGCTCAGCTTCAGATTCGGGCGATAAAATCCGGTATAAACATAATCTTGCGCCGCCACATCAAACGCCGCGCGGACGTCGGCCGCAACCGCCGGTGTGGCGGTGGCAGTCAGGGTGAGGGTCCTCTCGACCTTGAGCTCCCGCGCCAGGGCGGCAATCTTCAGGTAATCGGGGCGAAAGTTATGCCCCCATTCACTGATGCAGTGCGCTTCGTCGATCGCCAAAAGGGCGATTCGCTTGGCGGCGATCGATTTGAGGAATCGTTCATTGCCGAGCCGCTCCGGCGAGATGTACAACAGCTTCAGACGTCCGGCGTGCAGGTCGTTAAACAGCTGCTGATTCTCCTCCCGCGTCAGGGTCGAATCGAGCCGCGCTGCCGGTACCCCCTTGCTGACAAGGAAATCGATCTGATCTTTCATCAGGGCGATGAGGGGGGAGATCACGATGGTCAGGCCGCCTAACAGCAGCGCCGGGAGCTGATAGCAGAGGCTCTTGCCGCTCCCGGTCGGAAAGACCGCCAGCACCGATTTGCCTCCCATCAGTTTGGTGATCACCTCTTCCTGCCCTTCTCGAAAGGCATCAAAATCGAAGGTCTGCTGCAGCTGTTTTTGTATGGAGGACATAATTGTTTCCTTTTTAATCAGATCGCTGCGCGTAGCCAGAGCGCGATGGGGAGAAGAGTGTGTTTTATTGCGAAGGACGGGTTTAATACTCCGCTGCTCGCAGCGTGAATCAGCAAATGTGCAATTATAAGGCAATATTAATGTCAGGAGAGAATCTGTCATCCCCGAATGATTCTATCGGGGATCCATAGTTCTAAAGCTGGGTTCCCGATTAAACCCTCGGGAATGACAATATTCCTCCGATGCACTGAATAGTTACTCAAAGGTTTTAGATTGTTGATACCCCGCTGCTCGCGGCGGGGTTGTTCATTTTTTCGACTCAGCCAACAACCATCGCAGCCGCTTCTATCAGTTGCTGTACCTCTTTAACTGTTGCCGTCTGCTCCTTCAGTTGTCCTGTTTTTAACAAGTTTTCCAAAGTCATGTTCATCCCCCCTCACGTAGATTTTTATTTCATCACGCAACCGCATGACAAACGGGTCGCTTGCAGCTTTGTCAATAAAGTCGTCTCGACTCATGATCACCGGGTTGACCTCGCGACCGAGCTGTTGGTGTATGTCAGCCAGAGCCCCGACAACATCGGTAAAAGAGACCTCTCCGACCAGAAACAGATCAACGTCACTCCCCGCGCGTTCCTTCCCTTGTGCCACAGAGCCGAAGATGAAGGCAACCTCTATGATCTCAAACAAAGGTGTTAATGCTTCGCGAATGACATCTGCCAACCCTGTGGTCTTGCGGAAAAGTCCTACCAACTCGGCATAAATTTGACACTCCTGGTTGGCCTGATAATAGACCTGGTTGCCTGATTTGGTGCGAAGCAGCAATTCACTCTCAGCCAATGTTTTCAACTCACGGTGGAGTGATCCGGCAGGGACATCGACAAGACGCGAGATCTCCCGGACATGAAATTTTTCATCCGGGCGCAGAAGGAGTAGCGACAGAACCTTGCGCCGATATGTTCCGAAGAGGATCTCGATCGGATTTTTCTTCATAGTGATATTCCGTTCTCAGTATTGCTTCATTTGTAGCTTATTTGAGAACGTATTGCAAGCGTGAATGGGGAGACTGCGTTGTTGGGGTCGCAAAAAGAGTGTTTATTCCTCTATTTTGCAATCTCTGCTAGATCCCCTTGTTGTACTGACGGTGCGTTGTGGGGTGGATGTTTCTTTCGAGCTCTTGTTTCGCCTCCGTACTCCCCTTGAGCAGCTGCTTAAAAGTCTGGATCAGGCGGCTGTTATCCAGAGCACTTTTCGTTTCGGTTGGGACGTTGGTCAGATCGATGCAAAAGTTTGAGAAGAGATTTGGCAGATCGGTCACAATATCGGTGTTCAGAAAGTTATGCTGATTGTAGACGCGAGGGTAACACCCTTTCGACTTGTTGATAACCAGGGTCTCATTTTTCAGGGTCGTAATCGAGGTAGAGCGGCTGCAGTAAAGCGAACACTCTCTATCGACGCTGCTTTTGTTGCACCCCTCAATCTGGGGAAACAGGCAGTTTCGACTCGTCATGAGTAGAATCGGATGATAGATGCTGTAGTAGAGACGGAACTGTTCCGGGGGGACAATCTTCTTGATCTGGTCACGACTCAGCTCATTTGAGATAAAGGCGCCGGTGCAGTTGAACTTTTCCTTTAAGCATAAAAGAGTGTGCGAATTAACGCTATTCAGAGAGGGGCCGGCGACCCAGTCGATGCCGCTTTTGTACGCTTCATATGCGATGCCGGTGTTGTCAGTGACGATCCGTTTCGGCTGCAGCTGCTGCAGGATATCGACGGCAGCGGTGTAATCGTCGCCGATGAGCACCGCGGGGAACCAGGGGGTTAACCGGCTGTTTTCTGCAAAAAGCTCGATCCATTGCATGGAGTCATCTTCAAAGCAGTTGGGGAGTTGAAAAAAGAGCTCGGCCGTGGTCGACTGGCAGCGTTGCAGCTCCGCTCTCGAAGAGATCACGACCGAGAGGGTCGGTCTGATGGCCTCCGATGGGGGCTGTTTAAACCGCGTCAGTTCCACCGGGGGGACCTCTGCTATTGAGCCGTTTAAGATAAACGCGATCTGCTTTTTCAGGGCGGTAAGCTCTTTGTGTGACAAAAAAAGCTGTTTTTCCAGCTTTTCGGATTTCAGCTCTGCAAGTCGGTAGTCCGTCTTATCGAGCTCTTTGAGCCCCTGATAGAGCGCGGAGTGATCGAGCCCTTTATTTAGCCCCCTCTCCCTTTTCTCCTCCTTGACCGGCACAAGCCTGGTTCTTGAATGGACCGTAAAGGGTGCGAACGAAGGGGAGGGTGTTTCGGCAGCCGTGATAGTGAGTTGCAGAACCCCTCCGGTCGCGCCTGCGGCAGAGATGTTTATCGGGGTTTTTGCGACGGTTAATGCTCCGATTTTCAATCGGGCCCGCTCCATTATCCCCGTTCTCAAATCATAGAGCTCCTTTTTGGTCTGCTGAAGCCCCTCAGTTGTGGCGCGCTCCATTATCGCGGAGAAGTGCCGGGCTGAATTGTCGCGGGGATTATCGATATACATCTCTTTATCGATCTTCCCCTGCAAAAAGCCGTTGGTGAAATCCCGGTTAAAAACCTGGTAGAGGGAGATATCGTCATTTCTCGATTTATCGTCGGCATAGAACCGATCGAGCAGGTTCCGCCACGCATTGACCACCGTATAGACGTAATGAAACTTCTTCATTCGCCCTTCGATTTTTACGGCGTCGACCCCGGCAGCATAGAGCTCACCTAGATCGTTAAAGGCGGAATTGTCTTTCAGATTGAGGGGGAACTCTTTTCCTGCTGGTGTGGTTACGTATTGATCTCGACACGGCTGGCTGCAGCGCCCGCGATTCCCCGACTTCCCATCCAAAACCGAACTGATGTAACAGAGCCCGGAAAAAGAGAGACAGTTGGAGCCGTGGACAAAGACTTCAGTTAATATGTCGTTGTCATCCCCAGTTTTGGCGAGCGTCCTTATCTCCTTCAGATTCAGCTCTCTGGAAAGATTGACCCGCGTGGCGGTCAATCTGCCTAAAAACTGTATCTGCCCGGTATTGTGTGTGGTCAGTTGGGTTGAGGCATGAATTTTAAGCTTTTTGAAATATTTGGCTAAAAGATAAAACAGCCCCAGATCCTGAACGATGACGCCATTGATTCTCTTGTTGACGAGTTTGTTCAGAAGATTGATGAGGGTTTTGATTTCACTTTCAGTAATAATGATATTGATTGTGATAAAGACTTCACAACGGTTTGCATGGGCGAGAGACACGATCCCGGTCAAGTCTTCCAGCTCGATATTGGTCGCTCGATACCGCGCATTAAAGGTATTCAGCCCGAAGTAGACGGCATCCGCACCGGCGGCAATGGCCACCTTGATCGACTCGATGTCTCCGCCGGGGGCGAGGAGTTCAATTTTTCTTTTCATACAGTCCATATCGTAGAAAGGGCACAAAAAGGGGGCCAGACACCTGCGGAGCCAGTCCCTTGATCCTCTTTTGATTTATTCTCGCTCAATTTTGTTCCGGGGCTGCAACCCCTGACGATAACGCCGTGCATTCTCAACGTAATGTTCGGCACTCTCGATGAGCTTTTGGCGGGCTGCGTCATCAAGGGTGCGGACGATCTTGCCCGGTGAGCCGAGCACCACCGAACCATCCGGGATGACCATATTCTCAGTAACCAGTGCATTGGCACCGATCAGACAGCCTCGACCGATCCGGGCGCCGTTGAGTACGACCGCATTCATGCCGATCAGGCTCCCATCGCCGATGGTGCAGCCGTGCAGGATCACTTTGTGCCCGACGGTGACCAGTCGACCGACGATCAGAGGGAAGCCGGGGTCGACGTGCAGCACCGAGCCGTCCTGGATGTTGCTCCCGTTGCCGATATGGATCTGATCGTTGTCGGCACGGATAATGACGTTGAACCAGATGCTGGCATTCTCTTCGACGGTGACTGCACCGATCAAGGTAGCGTTGGGGGCGATGTAGCTTTGCCCATTTAATTGGGCGTGTTGATTGTCGAGGCTGTAGATCATCTTGCTCTCCTTACCCTTTTTATCTGTATTGAAAAAGGACAGGTGATTGCATACTCAGTCCCACGTGGTGCGTTGAGAATTTCAGTTGAATTTTCGGATTTTATAAAAACGCCCCTTGATTTTGTTGGCACTTAACCGCTTCAGGGCAAGCTCGGCGCTCTCTTTTGCAATGGCGACATAGGTGTGAAAATCGAAGAGATTGATTTTTCCGACGGCACTTCCGGCTATTCCCGCTTCGCCGGTGAGGGCGCCGAGGATATCGCCGGGGCGCATCTTGTTTTTACGTCCACCATCGATGCACAAGGTGACCATCGGCGCTTCAACCGGGGTAGCCGTCGGCATGGTGAGTGACTCCAGGTCGGCGCGGGGGACGGTTTCGCCGAGATACTCTTCGATCGCTGCGGTCCGCCGGTTGTCGGCTGCGGTGATCAGGCTCAAGGCGAGCCCTTCTTCACCGGCACGTCCGGTGCGACCGATGCGGTGGATATGCACCTCCGGGTCGCGGGTGAGCTCGTAGTTGATGACGGCGGTCAACTCTTTGATGTCAATGCCGCGCGCCGCGACATCGGTGGCGACCAGAATGGAGGCGCTTTTGTTGGCAAACCGCGCCAGCACCTGATCGCGCTCGCTCTGTTCCAGATCGCCATGGATCGCGAGCGCCGAAAAGCCGCGTTTCGTTAGCGCCTCGGCGACCTCCTGGCATTCTATTTTTGTGTTGCAGAAGATCAGGGTCGATTCCGGGCAGTAATGGCCGAGGATCCGGGCGACCGCGGCAACCCGTTGATCTTTCTCCACCAGAAAGAAGCGCTGTTCGATCTTTAGCCCCTCGTGAATCGCCTCGACCTTGACTGTGACCGGTTCGCGCTGAACCTTTGCACTCATGACGGCAATCGACTTCGGGTAGGTCGCGGAAAAGAGGAGGGTCTGCCGATCACTCGGCGCGGCGTCGGTAATGCTCCGGAGGTCATCCTGAAACCCCATGTCGAGCATCCGGTCGGCTTCATCGAGGACGAGGGTCTGTAGATATTTCAGTTCGAGACTTCCGCGTCGCAGGTGGTCGAGGATCCGCCCTGGGGTACCGACGACGACATGGACGCCATGTTCAAGTGAGCCGATCTGGGGGCCGAACGGGACGCCGCCACAGAGGGTGAGAATCTTGATGTTGTCGGTAAAACGGGCCAGACGCCGCAGCTCTTTGCTCACCTGATCGGCGAGTTCCCGGGTCGGGCATAACACCATTGCCTGAATGCAGAAACGGCTCGGCATGAGGCGCGACAAGAGACCGATCCCGAAAGCAGCGGTCTTGCCGCTCCCGGTCTTCGCCTGGGCGATCAGATCTTTACCCTCCAGCATCAGCGGAAGGCTCTGGGCCTGAATCGGTGTCATATCGGTGTAATCGAGGGAGGTCAGGTTCTGCAGCATCGAGTCTTGTAACGGTAGCGTGGCAAAGGCGGTCGGAATCATCGGTTACTCTTCTTCTCTTGGGGGATATGGTGCGGTAAATCGACACCGGACATCGGAACGCAGTCTGTTTTTCCTTGAATTAAAAAGTTCGTGCCTCTTGCAACAGTCGTCATCCTCGTGAAAACGGGGATCCAGTTTTTTGACATTTACAATAATCCTCTGGATTCCTGACTGCGCGGGATGCCGGCAATTCGATTTTATGGTGTTTTGCAAGAGCATCAAGCAACAACCTTTATTTAGCCGCAATGAAGGTCTATCAAAATCTAAGATAAGAACCAAATCCAAAGTAGCTCTTTTGATCTTACAGATGTTCATAGATTTTGATCGCGGCTAAAGATGGTTTTTATTTCCGTTAAGGTTTCTAGAAATGCAGTTTACGCTCCGATTCGAATTCCATCTCTTCTCCGGAGACCGGATCCTTGAATTGGACTCTTTTGGCGAGCAACTGCAACGGTTTCTCCAGATCGTCGGCCAGTTTGGAGAGCAACTCGGGGTAATACCGGTCGTTCATGATGGTCAGGCCGAGGCCGCTCATATGCACCCGCAGTTGATGCTGCTTGCCGGTTATCGGGGAGAGGAGGAAATGCGCACGGTTCTCTCTGTAGTCGACCAGTTTGATCCTCGACCGGGCATTGACCTCTCCTGAGGCAGACTTCATCCGGAACCAGGGCTCCGCTTTGACCAATCTGTTTTCGACGATCCAATCGGAGGTTTTTGGGCGATGCTCCTGTTTTGATAGCGCTTCGTAGGTTTTTGTGATGGTGCCGTTTAAGAAGAGGTCGCCATAAAGTCCGCGGGTCGCTTTATTCTTTGAAAAAAGGATCAGCCCCGAAGTCTCGCGATCAATGCGGTGCAAAGGGACCAGATCGCTGTTGCCGGTGCTTGCTCTCAAGCGATAGAGGAGACATTCGTGCACATAGGGGCCGGAGGGGATGACCGGAAGAAAAGGGGGTTTGCAGGCGACGAGGAGCTCAGCATTCTGAAATATAATCTTCTCCTGCAGCGGGATCAACGGTTCCTCTTTAACCTCTCTAAAATAAAAAATCTTCTGCTGCGGAATATAGGGGGTCGCAAAGGTGATCGGAACAGACGCCTCATCGAGAACCTTCCCCTCTCGAATCCGCTGCTCCCACACGGTTTTTTCGACGCGAGGGAACCTCTGAGCCAGAAAATCGAGAAGAGGAGGGTACGGTTTGTCAACGTACGGAAGGGAGACGCATGAAGGGTATTGGGAAATCCCCATTTGAGTTTGAATCCTTTTTGTTCCGAAAAGACGTTTCAGTCTATCTGCTTTTATCCCCGCTGGGCACGGCCGGCTTCTCTCGCCATCGCTTCATCCCGAGAGTCTTCAATTTCACGCAAGACGACACGGACGTCGGCCGCTTTCGTGCTGCTCTCAAAACGGCCGGTCAGCTGAGTCTCCGGTTTCAGTTCGCCATTTTCATAATGGGCCCAGATCTCCTCGGAAAAGGCCGTGGTGAGGAGTTCGGGGGCAAACTGGCCGAAGTAGGCGGCGAGGTTGTCGACGTCCCGCTTAAAGAGGCGACCGGCGTTGTTGTTTCCGGCGGCGTTGATCGCCTGGGGGAGATCGATGATCACCGGCCCGTCGCTGGCAATCAGCACATTGAACTCGGAGAGGTCGCCGTGGACAATCCCGGCGCAGAGCATCCGGACGACCTGGAGGATTAAAATATGATGATACTCCAGAGCCTCTGTTTTGGTCAGCTGGAGGTCGTTAAGTCGCGGGGCGGCTGCACCACTGTTGTCGACCACCAGCTCCATCAGCAGAACCCCTTCGGAAAAACTGTCTGGTTCCGGGACGCGTACTCCGGCTTCGGCCAGGCGATAGAGGGCTTCGACCTCGGCGTTTTGCCACGACGATTCTTGCTCCTTGCGCCCATATTTGGAGTGCTTCTCCATGGCGCGGGATCGGCGACTGCTGCGGTTCTTGCGCCCTTCCAAATATTGTGACTGCTTATGGAAACTGCGATGTTTGACCTCTTTGTAAACTTTGGCACAGCGGATTTCGCCATGACAGCGCACCACATAGACTTCTGATTCTTTGCCGCTCATCAGCTGGCCGACCACTTCATCGATCAGCCCGTCATGCAGCAGCGGTTCTAACTGTTTCGGGATTTTCATAACTTTTCTTTCCTGCGTTTTTATTGGATATGGAGACGACGTACAATAACTTTGCTGTATAAATGAAAGCCTGAAATCGTGACGATTTCAGGCCGCCAAACTTTTTCAAGTATGATGCTGCGTATTATAGCACGTTCAGTGTTTTAGAATCTTTATTATTAAAATAGTTCCTCTGCAGTCGTGAGAATTAGTGATTGTTAAAAATTGATTTCAATTCATATGGCAGAGAGGTAGACTGTTTGTCGCTTCAGTGAACTAAAATTGACTCCCTTTTGTCGGATTGGTTCGGCTTTTTTCTGTTTTTATGAACGGGATTTTTTTTGATTGTCTGTCCTGCCGGGGGTGTAGTCAGTGTCTGAAAAACTGTTTCGGATTACAACACGTGGCGAGCTTGCCTATGACTTTGAACATGAGAAAACACGTGAAAATTTGCAGAAACTCTGCAAATTTGATGACGCGACTCTCGATCGACTCTTTTCCGGAAAACCGTTCATTCTGAAGAACAGACTCCCGCTTGCGACCGCCCGTAAATACAAAGATATTTTGGATCAGACCGGAGCAGTCTGTCTCATTGAAGAAATTCCTGTAGTCGCGCAAGCACCGATAAAAGCAGAAGTTCCCACCTCGTTTGCATGTCCCAAATGCCAGCAGCAGTCGCCCGGCCTGACCTGCCACTCTTGCGGCATTGACTTTGCCAAATATCAGCTGATGCAGGAGCGTAAAGATGCTCTGGAACGGGGCGAGATTCCTGCCGAGAATCGATCTGCAACCGTATCTGACCTTCAAGTGGATGACGGGGTGATGGACCGGTTGTTCGCTTACTTTGCCGCACATCAGGAGAAGGCTTTTCTCCTCAAGGCTTTTGCTGTGATTGCGCTGATCATTTTTATTCGCGAGTATCTGAGCGGCCTCATCACGCTCTTTATTATCCTGTTCCCGGTTCTGTTTCTCATCTATGTCAAAATCTCTGCGGGGTCGTCGGGACAATCCGCGATGGTCGTTCTTGCCCAGCATATTACTTTTATGCCGATCATGTATACGGAAGGGGAACGTAAGAGAGAAGGGGTCGCCTGGGTGACCTACAGTATTATATTTATTAATATCCTCATTTTTTATGGCTTCGAAATGCAGGTCGATCCGGACTTTATCTTCAATAATCTGATCTTCCTCCCGCATGAGCCGAATATGATCAATGTTCCGATCAGTCTCTTTACCTCCGTGTTCCTGCATATCAGCGACGGTCATCTCTGGGGGAATATGCTGTTTCTCTGGGCGGTCGGTACGGTCGTCGAGAAACGGATCGGTTCGAAACGATTCGTGCTCTTCTATCTTTTGACCGGAGTGATTGCCGGACTCCTCCCCGTCCTGGTCGACTTTGTTTTCTTTCAGAGAGCATCGCATGGGCTGGGAGCTTCGGGGGCGATTGCCGGTATCATGGGGCTGTTTGCCGTCCGCTGTTATTTCAAAAGCATGGTCTTTCCCCTGCCGATTCTCGGGATTTTTTCATTGATCCTGCCGATCAGTCTTAAGGTGCGGTTGAATTCACTGGTGATTATAGGGCTGTTTTTCCTCGCCGATCTCTCAGGTGGTATCGAGCAGGTGGCTGGAGTGAGCAGTTCCAATATCGGACACTGGGCGCACATCGGCGGTATGATCAGCGGAATCGTGCTCGGGATGATGTTCAAGCTGGGAGAGGAGGCGGTGGAGGAGCGGCACTTTGAGATCGGGAGTCAGGCGCTGAGTAAAAAAGGGGATCTGTTCCAGGGAGAAGAATCTCTGCGCTTCACGCTGGAAAAAAATCCCGAAAATGCCGAGGCGACGATCATGCTGGCCCGTCTGTTGACAAAATTCAGACCGACGGACGAGGGGAACACTCTTTATCGCAAAGGGATGGATATGTTGATCGCATCCCGTCCGAAAGAGGTCGCCGAAGCGTTTAAGGAATATTACGACATCTACTTGAGTGGTGTGAATCCTAAAACCCAATTGCGTCTCGCCTCTTTTTTTCATCAACAAAAAGATTATGAGTGGGCCGCCCGCTGCCTGGAGCTGCTTTCGGATGATACGGCAACCCCGGCTGAGATCAGGGAGAAAGCGATGTTTCAGTGTGCCCGGCAGATGGAGTTTGTCGGTAACTTTGATGTTGCCCGGCACTACTATCAGTTGTTTATTGACACCTTTCCGGCTTCCCCTTTTATAGCGAAAGCCCAGGCGCGGCTGGCGGAGAGTTAGCTCAGGAGAGGCCTGCAATTTAGTTGCGATGAAAGGTTAACGCCCGACGAATTCGACCTTGAGGAAATGCGTTGAACAGGAGATGCAGGGGTCGTAGGCGCGGACCAGCATCTCCAGTGTCAGTCTGATCTCAGCATCGCTTTTGTGCAGAATTTCCGGTACCAGCTTCTGCATGTCATCCTCGATATTCTGCAGATTCTGCCCGGTCGGGATCACGCAGTTGGCCTGTTGAATGATTCCGCACTTATCGACTTCGTAATGATGGAAGAGGGTACCGCGCGGGACCTCGACCGCTCCGACACCACTCCCCTCCCGCACCGCGATATTCTGATTCTCATTGATCCCGACGATCACCGCCTCCCACTGATTGATTCCTTTTGCCAGCAGCTGTTCAACAATCTGCAGCGCTTCTTCGGTGCAGTGGACGGCTTCCACCAACTGGGCGTAGCTGTTGAAAAAAGGGTTATGGCAAGGGGCGATCAGGCCGATTTTCTCAGCCACCTTCTGTGCCGCCGGGTGCAATTTGTCTCCGTTGAGGTTGAACCGGGCGAGCGCACCGACGGCGTAGGAGTTGCGGCTGAGCCGGGCGTGTTTGGCGGTGGAATGAGGCACGACAAATTCGTTGGTGATACTTCGATACGCCTCTTTTTTCTTTCGAACAGCGTCGCTCGACCCGATATCCCCATAGAGGAGCGGATAGTCGTTGTCATCGTTGACCAGCGCCACGTACTCCGTCTCACGAACAAAATCGGGAAAGCGGAATTGCCGGACCATCTCGACCGTCGCAGGGATCTCCTCTTTTAGCTGTTGCAGCAGGGTCCGGATCGTTTCGAGTTGCCGGACGTCCGGGAGTTTGGTGAATCCGCCGATGACACAGGAGATCGGGTGGACGTGGCGACCGACCAGGATGTCGCAGACCGCATTGCACTGTTTTTTCATCCGGAGGGCACGCTTTACCGCATCGGCGTGATTGTCCATCATGCCGAGAAAGCTTTCGACGCCGAGCAGGTCGGGGGCGACCAGCAGGTAGAGGTGCAGCAGGTGGCTATCGAGATTTTCCATCATCAGCAGCAGTCCGCGCAGCTGTAATGTCTGCTCGCTGGGGAGAAAGCCGATGGCGTTTTCCCCGGCCTGGATCGAGGCGAGGCTGTGACCGCAGGCACAGATGCCGCAGATCCGCGAGGTGATGTGTTGCGCTTCGAATATGGAGCGCCCTTTCAGCAACGCTTCAAAGAAACGCGGCGATTCGATAATCTGCAATTCGGCCTTTAGCACGACACCGTTTTTAACATCAACGACGATATGCCCGTGCCCTTCGACCCGGGTCAAAAATTCCTGATTGATCGAAATATTCCTACCCATCAGTCGGCTCCATCGCTCCGTTGTACATCAACATCTTGTTGGCGATCAGGTTGCTGTCGAGATTGTATCGGCTCAGCACCGCTTCGGTGCCTGCACTGTTGGGATTGCTGACCAGACCCCGGCAGCCGTAGCAGACGTTGCCGTTATTGATGCACCAGGCGTTGCAACCGGCGCGGGTGACCGGGCCGAGGCAGGTCACCCCTTTGGCGTACATGCAGACGTTTTCATTTATGAGACATTCGACGCAGACGGTGTGGTCAGGAACAGGGTAGGGGAGCCCGGCCAGGGCCGCCTTGAGGACTTTGATCAGTTCGTCCGGATAGATCGGGCAACCGTGAATAAAATAATCGACTTGCACCAGATGGTGCAGGGGGCGCACCTTGCCGGAGGAGAACCGGTCGGCCTGGTCGCCATAAACCTCCGCCTGAATTTCTGACATCGGTCTACAGTTCGCCATCCCGTTGACTCCGCCGAGTGTTGCGCAACTCCCGTAGGCGACCAGCAGTTCACTCCGCCGGCGGATCGCGTGCAACCGCTCCTCACTCTCCTGATTGGAGACACTCCCCTCGACAAAAGCGATATCGAGTCGTCCCGAGTGTTTCTCGGTCATCAGTTCGCGAAATTCCACCAGATCAATCAACTGCAGGATATTGACCAACTCCTCACCGAGGTTGGCGACCTGCAGTTGACACCCTTCGCAGCTGGAGAGATCGAAAAAAGCGACAGTCGGACGGTTCATCATATCGCTCCTTTGATCTTCTTGATCGTTGGGTAATTGAAGACCGGGCCATCCTGGCAACAGTAGAGGTTGTCGATCTGGCAGTGACCGCATTTTCCGAGACCGCACTTCATGTGCCGTTCAAGCGAGAGATAGATATGCGCTTCGGGGATCCCCTTTTTCAGCAGTTCATCGATCACGAAGCGGTACATCGGCTGCGGACCACAAGAAACGGCTATGGTTTTTTGCGGATCGAGGTTAATCCCCGGGATCAGCGCCGTGATCAGACCGACGTTCCCTTCCCATTCGGCCGCTGCCTGATCGACAGAACAGCAGAAATTGAGATCGATCCGTTTGTGCCAGTAGGTCAGTTCTGCGCTGAACAGCATGCTTTCAGCATCGCGGCAGCCGAGCAGGATGTCGACCTTGCCGAAATCGCGGCGGTTGTCGATGATGTAGTGGACCAGAGAGCGCAAAGGTGCGAGCCCGAGGCCGCCGGCGATCAACAGGATATCTCCCCCTTCCATTGGGATCACCGGAAAACCGACGCCGAAGGGGCCGCGAATGCCGATCTCTGCACCGGTGGTGAGCTTGTGGAGTGCTGCGGTGACACGGCCAGCAGCGCGGATGCAGAGCTCGAAGGAGTCGCGCCGTGTCGGTGACGAGCAGATTGAAATCGGCGCTTCACCGACACCGAAGAGAGAGACTTCGACAAACTGCCCCGGGTCATGGTCGAGGGGAGCTCCATTAGGCAAGACAACTCTGAACAGCTTTTCGGTCTCGGTCAGAGTGGTCACCTCGGCGACCCGTCCCCTTTGAATATGGTAGCCGGACTGTTTGATGGCAATCTGCTCCATATTAACTTGTCTCCTCAATCAAGGCGTTGATCGTCTCCTTCAGGTCTATTTTTGCCATACAGCTGCGGCTGCAGCGCCCGCAACCGGTACAGAATATCTGTTTGTAGCGCTCCATCGGGTAGTGGAATTTACGGTTGTAGCGGTGCCGCTGACGATCGCCGCGCTTTTTACGGAAATTTTCGCCCCCGGCGATCCGGGCGAAGTTTTCGTGCTGACACGAATCCCAGATCCGCAGCCGTTTTCCTCTGGTCAGGTCGAGTTCGGGTTCGTCGACGATATCGAAGCAGTAGCAGGTCGGGCAGACATTGGTGCAGTTGCCACAGGAGAGACACCTCTCCCCAACCTCTTGCCAGACGTTGCTCTCAAAAGTCGCCTCGAACAGCCGCAGAATATCCTGATAAAGAATCGGTATTTCGCTTTTAAATATCTCCTTTTTCCGATTGCGCAGCTGCTGTAACTGCTCGAGTGCTGTCTGCGTGACCGGCTCGAACAGCCCTGACCGTTCGACCAGCAGATCCCCTTTGTGGGTCGTGATGTCGACAAAATAGCAGTCGGTCAGGTCGGTCAGGAAGAGGTCGTACCCTCCCTTCGGCAGATGGTTGAACAGCATGGCGCAGTTGGCAGAGCTGTCGCAGTAGTCGTTGCACTCCAGTCCGATCAGGGTGAAATGCTCCTTACGGATCATGTAGTGCAGGTCTCTGGGGCGGTCTGTAAAGACCATGTTGAGGCACTGGATACCGGCAAGGTCGCAGGTGTGGAGCCCGAACAGCACGGTCTCTTCGATTTCGACCTCAGACTTCATCTCTTCTCCTTCGCTGAGATCATACTGCAGCAGACTCTCTTCTGGCGGCAGGAAATATTTTTTAGCTGGAAGAATGGTCGGGATGTAGTCGAGCGTCATTTCACTATACATTTCGACCTCTGAGAATTTGAACTGGCCATGCGTCAGGGGGACCGGTCCAATGACTCTCTGGTCAGCGGCCAGGAATTTGATCAGTCTTTCCATCTGAGATTTGTAAAGCAACGCCTGAGACATGCGCGACATCCTCACTTTTTCAAATTTACTGTAGAAAGATTATATCCCTCTTATGGTGTGTCAACCAATCTGACTGCATTATTCCGCTGACCCTGTATCTATGGTGCTGTAGAATGCTATCGCGATGTGCGGAGATCTGAAAACAGGAGGGGTAGGCTGGAATAATTATTCAGGTATAGGATGGTACGAAGACGCCGTCTGATCGTTCTATCGAAAATCTGATCAATGATGTAAAATGGTCCCGATGGATTTTCGTGATTTTTTTGGGTCATATAGTTGTAAGAGCTGGAAAGGGGTAGGATTTGTCGATTCTTCTCGAAGTTTTGGAAGCGTGCTGGAATATTCTGGCCGAGGCTTCTCCCTATATTTTATTCGGGTTCCTGGCCGCCGGTATTTTAAAAGGGTTGATCCCCGATTCTCTGGTCGCCAGACACCTCGGTGGGAACAGCAAGCGCTCAGTGATCAAAGCTTCACTGTTCAGCATTCCCCTCCCGCTCTGCACCTGCGGGGTCATCCCGGCGGCGATAGGTCTGCGCCGACAGGGGGCGGGGCGAGGCGCTTCAGCCGCATTTCTCGTCTCCACCCCGGAGTCGGGTGTCGATTCTATCGCCATCACCTATGCACTGCTCGATCCTGTGATGACAATTTTGCGGCCATTGGCGGCCTTTATAACCGCCACAGTAACCGGCCTGCTGATTAATCTGTTGCCGGAGGAGCTGGCAGAGGAACGTGTCGAAGGAGAGCCCGTTCAGCCGGTTGCTGAGAGCACAATCGAAAAGATGACGATGCTGCAACGGATTCGCGACGGACTCGGCTATGCCTTTGGTGAACTCCTCAAGGATATCGGGGGTTGGCTACTGATCGGTATCGCTGTTGCCGGTCTGATCGGTTATCTGGTGCCGGACAGTTTTTTCACTCTGTTGCAGGGACACTATGTTCTCTCTATGCTGGCGATGCTGCTGGTAGGGATTCCGCTCTACATCTGTGCCTCAGCCTCGACCCCGATCGCCGCCGCCCTGATTCTCAAAGGGATCTCGCCCGGTGCGGCGTTGGTTTTTCTGCTCGCCGGACCGGCGACCAACGCTGCGACCGTTACCCTTGTCGGCCGCTTCTGGGGGCGTACCGCGACAGCTGTTTACCTCGTTAGCATTGCCGTCTGCTCTCTGGTTCTCGGAGTCTTGACCGATCTTCTTTATCAACTTGCCGGTTGGGACATCGTCGGACAGATTCAGGCGGTGGTTGAGCAGGGGGCGAACCCGTTTGAGATGTTGACGGCGGTCTTGCTTCTGACGCTCTGGGGGAAGAATTTTCTACCGGGCCGGCGCGGGAAGGGTGGGGATTGTGCGTGCAGTGCTGAAAAGGATACCTGAGGGATTTAACCCTGCTGTCCGTGTGACGGTCTTTTACCTAAACCCTTTAAAACCGTCGGGACTCGCCCCGACAGGCGACTGGCTTTCTTTACGGGTCTAAAGAAAGTCAGCAAAGAAAAGACCGCGCTGGCAGCGGGCATGACTGTTCGACTTGTAGGTTGATTGATTTAAATCTGTGGTTCGAATGCTCTTCGTCGCTGATTCGGCATAGCGTCATTGATGAAGCGGCAGAAATCTGCATCTGTCTGTTTTTCATGTCCGCTGCGGATTCAACGGCTGTTGTGTTTAAAATCACAAAAACGACAACCTAAGACTTTGACCTCTTTGCTACGCAGAATGACATGAGGGCCCCTCGACTAAGGGCCCGGATCAATTTCAGCTTTCGGTGACAATAGCTGACCCGACCCGCAACGGAGATGCCTCCCGCAGGGAAAGCCGTTTCTTTTGGTTCGTTTTCTTTGCGGCGTACCAAAGAAAATGAACCCGGTTGTCGGGCCGGGACCCGACGGTCTTGCTTGCCTCAATTTGCAACAAATAACCTTTGAAACCGTCGGGACTCGCCCCGACAGGCGACTGGCTTTCTTTACGGGTCTAAAGAAAGTCAGCAAAGAAAAGACCGCGCTGGCAGCGGGCATGACTGTTCGACTTGTAGGTTGATTGATTTAAATCTGTGGTTCGAATGCTCTTCGTCGCTGATTCGGCATAGCGTTTTTGATGAAGCGGCAGAAATCTGCATCTGTCTGTTTTTCATGTCCGCTGCGGATTCAACGGCTGTTGTGTTTAAAAGCATAAAACCTTCAAACTATGACTGCTTTGCTACGCCAAGATGATATGAGGGCCCCACTTGCAAGGGCCCGGATCAACTTCATTTGGCAGTGACAAGAGGTAACCCAACCTGCGACGGAAATGCCCACTGCAAGTGAGCCGTTTCTTTTGGTTCGTTTTCTTTGCGGCTTACCAAAGAAAATGATCCCGGCTGTCGGGGCGGGACCCGACGGTTATGATCCTCACAGTTTAAATAAAATAGACCGGATCTTTTCAGGGTGTCGGCATCGGCTTTTCAACCAAGTCAAAAAATTGGGTGATGAGGCGGTGGGTGATCCCCCAGAGGACCGGTGCTTCATCGATCAGGTCGACAACCGGTTGCGAGGTGGGGCGACCCCGAAACGGGAAGGTCATGCTTCGATGACGCTCTTGTTCATGGAAGAGGTCAAGGGGGAGCCACTGATAGTCCGCAACTTCGTGGTTCAGTCTGAAGGCAACCGGTTGAGGTAAGAAATAAAGAAAACAGGAGACTCGGACCGGGAGAAAGGCACCCGGCAGATCGTCCAGCTGCCCGAGGTATTCGGCAGGGGAGAGATCGAGCCCCATCTCTTCGAACGCTTCACGTTCTGCTGCTCTCTTGGCGTCGGCATCACCGGGGTCGACTTTTCCACCGGGGAAGGCGAGATCGCCGGACCAGGGGTCTGCGTCATGCTCGGCGCGGCGGATGATCAGCATCTCCAACTGATTGGCGTGCTGACGTAACCCATGTTTACCATTTCGAGCGTGATTTTCATTAATTTCCATCTTTTTTTCAGAAAAAACTCAATGATTTCAAGGGTTGACCTCTGGAAATGGCAAATGTAGTGCCATACTGGTAATTTAGTTG
>Ga0314774_1000779_pt1 | contig 22764 bp, 19 predicted proteins | sample MetaGCBIA2018_FD_204515 | JGI IMG/M metagenome (GOLD analysis project Ga0314774, IMG submission 204515) | Cryopeg brine microbial communities from Beaufort Sea near Barrow, Alaska, United States - CBIA 2018 | ecosystem: Environmental > Aquatic > Marine > Coastal | place: USA: Alaska | collected...
ACCAGGATGCGCGAATCGACACCCTTGAGGGTACCTTCGAACTTCGCATATTTCTTACGCACTTCACGGAAGTAAGCCGCACATTCTTCCAGCAGGAGAAGATCCAGGCCAGTGTCTCGCGGCGTGTTCTGGAATATGGCTACAACAGATTCGGTTGGCGAGTGGCCATAGGTCATCGACAGGGACGAAATAGCGGTATCGACATTATCAATACCGGCTTCAGCAGCCTTGAGGATAGCCGCAGTAGACAATCCAGCCGTCGCATGACATTGCATATGCACCGGGATGCTCAACGTCTTTTTCAGTCGCGTAACAAGATCGAAGGCAATATAAGGATTGAGGATGCCGGCCATATCTTTGATCGCGATGGATTCGGCACCCATGTCTTCGATTTTCTTGGCCAGATCTACCCACATCTCGATGGTGTGCACCGGGCTGGTTGTGTAAGCAATCGTGCCTTGAGCATGTTTGCCCTGGGCCTTCACAGCCTTGAGGGCGGTCTCCATGTTTCGTGGGTCGTTCATTGCGTCAAACACCCGAAACACGTCCACGCCATTTACCGCGGCACGCTCGACGAATTTCTCCACCACATCATCGGCATAGTGGCGGTAACCGAGCAGATTCTGACCACGCAGCAGCATCTGCTGGCGCGTGTTGGGCATCGCTTTCTTCAGTTCACGAATGCGCTCCCAGGGATCTTCACCCAGGTAACGGATACAGGCATCGAAGGTAGCACCACCCCACGACTCCACAGACCAGAAGCCAACCTGATCTAGTTTGCCGGCAATAGGCAACATGTCGGCCAGACGCATACGGGTAGCAAGAATGGATTGGTGGGCGTCTCGCAGAATCACATCCGTAATGCCCAAGGGCTGCTGCTTGGTATCGGTCATATTGTTATGGCCTTTCTAGTTATAAATTAATAAACGCGCAAAAAAAGGGATCAGCCGCGGCGGCTGCGATGCTGTTTGATAGCCGCCGCGATTACCGCAACCATCTCGGAATCAATGGCCGCCCCAGCCGCTGGCCTGGTCCGCTTAGGCGGCTTGGCAACAGCTAGTGTCTCCGGGAAAAAGCGGGTTAAAATCGACGACATGGCAGTGGTGACCGCCACGAGCAGTATAAGGAATACGAATACCGAGCCCATGCCCAGCAACATCAATTCCAAGCCAATCGTTATCAGTTCGGACGAATTCATTGTCTCTCCTGCAATAAGTACGATGCATCGCGGATGCCTTACGGCATGATCGGCCGAGCTGTCATCTCGCAAGCCTTAAAAGCCGGAAACCTGACTATCAGCAGATAGTCAGCCTAGTCACAAAACCGGGCTAATGTATCCTGATGTGACATTTTTGGCAAACAAAGCGACGTCAAATTACAGCAGGAACACCGTCGCCAGACCCAGAAAAATGAAGAAACCACCGCTATCGGTAATCGCCGTTATCAACACACTGGAACCCAGAGCCGGGTCTCCGCCCATGCGTACGCGCAATAACGGAATAGCCACACCCATCAACGCTGCCAACATCATGTTGAGCACCATCGACGACATCAGCACTATTGATAATGGCAAGTTGAAGTACAGCAACCAAGCAACAACGGCCAGTACCGCCCCCCATACCAATCCATTGATCAAAGCAACACCCGCCTCTTTGCGCAACAGACGTTCGCCATGTGCCAGCTGCACCTGGCCTGTGGCAATACCTCTGACAATAAGGGTAATGGTCTGATTTCCGGAGTTGCCACCCACGCCGGCAACGATCGGCATCAGCGCAGCTAAGGCAACCAGTTGCTCGATCGAATGCTCGAAAAGCCCAATCACACGGGAGGCCACCAGGGCGGTGCATAGGTTGATGGCCAGCCAGGCCCAGCGGTTACGAACCGATTTCCAGACCGATGCAAAGATGTCCTCTTCTTCTATCAGGCCGGCGGCGTTTAACGCCTCGGTCTCGCTTTCTTCGCGGATATAATCAAGCATCTGCTCGATAGTCAGGCGGCCTTGCAACCGGCCTTTGCTATCGACCACCGGAGCTGAAACGAGGTTATAGCGCTCAAAAGCCTGAACAGCCTCACCTGCATCATCACAAGGGTCAAAAATAACAGGGTCGCTGGCCATCACATCGGCTACAAGCTGATCATCCGGGGTTACCAGCAGTTTTTTTACCGATAAAACGCCCTGAAGAACACCCTGAAGGTCAACCACAAACAATTTGTCAGTATGATCCGGTAGCGTATCGAAGCGTCGCAGATAACGGCTGACGACTTCGAGAGTGACATCGTCCCGAATGGTCACCATATCAAAGTCCATCAGCGCGCCAACTTGATCCTCATCGAATGACAGCGCCGACTTTAGCCGCTCGCGCTGCTGTGCGTCGAGCGTGTCCATCAGCTCACGGACAACATCACGCGGCAAATCAGGTGCCAGGTCAGCCAGCTCGTCGGCATCCAGGCTATTGGCCGCAGCAATGATCTCCTGATTGTCCATGTCGGCAAGTAGCGTCTCGCGCACAGCATCGGACACTTCAAGCAGAACTTCACCGTCACGCTCGGTCTGAACCATCTGCCAGACCGCCAGACGCTCATCGAGCGGCAGTGACTCCAGAATAAAAGCGACGTCGGCCGGGTGAAGCTCCTCGAGCTTCTGCTGCAATTCGTTCAGCGTTTGGACATCACCCGACAATCCGTCCGGCTTTTCGCTGCGCTGCGTTGATTGTGAGCCTGCATCACTAGCGTGCTCGTGCAGACGCAACAACTCCATCACCTGATCGAGACGATCCTGAAGGCTTTCGGGTGATTTTCTATTTGGGACTGGCATGGTCAAGCTTCCCTGAAAAAACGCAGTGAGCGGACAAAAACCATGGGCCGTGCCTTGTCTGGCAGCCTCTACGGCGACCAACTCCCAAAAGCCTAGCAGGGATTTAATCTGTCACGACGGGGATGCGGCATCGTCAGGCAAAAAAAAACCCACCGGATAACCAGTGGGTCTCTTAAATGGTGCACTCGGGAGGATTCGAACCTCCGACCGCTCGGTTCGTAGCCGAGTACTCTATCCAGCTGAGCTACGAGTGCATTATGGGGCGTATTATAGGGGTTGGATCTTAGCTGTCAAACGCTTTTTTCCTTTTGATTCAGAAACTAACGCTGGAAAACCCTATACCACAAAAGTGGCGGAGAGGGAGGGATTCGAACCCTCGATACCCTTTAACAGGTATACTCCCTTAGCAGGGGAGCGCCTTCAGCCACTCGGCCACCTCTCCGTAACACGCGCAAAATAGTAACTGCGCGCAGCCACGAATGCAAACAAAAACTCAATGAAATTAGTTGTTTGGTTCGTCATCCTTTTCTTTCTGGATGCGCTGATAGATTTCTTCGCGGTGAACAGCCACTTCCTTGGGTGCATTGACCCCAATCCGCACCTGATTACCTTTAACGCCCAGCACGGTCACAGTGACTTCGTCACCTACCATCAGGGTCTCACCAACCCTTCGAGTCAAAATAAGCATTCCATTTCTCCTTGCTCATGATCAGGACACAGCAGTCTGCAAAAAACCGGCATGTTGCCTGTCAGCCCGCCGCTGCGGTATCCGTATGACAACACTAAAGGCCAAGTCGTTCGCCCCGTCGTTGCGACGTATTACACAGTGACTGAAGACAGATGGGGCGCGACAGCCAGAAACCACACCCCCGCGATCACGCTCACTGCGTAACCGCAAACTCTCAAAGAAAATCTTCGGTAACTGAATCGGTATCGAGACCGAAGGCCGTGTGCAAGCTGCGCACGGCCAGTTCGAGATATTTCTCGTCTATCACCACCGAAATCTTGATTTCGGAGGTAGAAATCATCTGGATATTGATACCGTCATCCGATAGCGCTTCGAACATCTGGCTCGCCACACCAGCGTGAGAGCGCATACCCACACCGACAATAGAAACTTTCGCAATTCGGTTATCGCTTGCCACTTCGCGCGCGCCCAAGGTGTCTGCCACATGACGCAGTATCTCTTCGGCCTTACGAAAATCATTCCGATGTACTGTAAAGGTAAAGTCAGTAGTGTTGTCCCGAGACACGTTCTGCACAATCATGTCGACTTCAATATTCGCCGCACTGACAGGACCGAGTATCTTGAAGGCCACACCGGGAACATCCGGTACGCCTCGAATCGTCAATTTGGCCTCATCGCGGTTAAAAGCTATTCCGGAAATGACGGGTTGTTCCATTGAAGCATCATCCTCGATCGTGATCAGGGTCCCTGGACCCTCCTTGAAACTGTGCAAAACCCGGAGTGGCACATTGTACTTACCGGCAAATTCCACCGCCCTTATCTGCAGCACCTTTGAACCCAGACTGGCCATTTCCAGCATTTCTTCAAACGTGATCCGTTCAAGCCTGCGCGCACTTTTAACAACACGCGGGTCAGTGGTGTAGACACCGTCCACATCGGTATAAATCTGACACTCATCGGCTTTTAGTGCTGCGGCGAGCGCAACGCCGGTAGTGTCTGAGCCGCCGCGGCCCAGGGTAGTGATATTGCCTTGCTCATCCACCCCCTGAAAGCCAGCGACTATGACGACCTTGCCAGCCGCAAGCTCACCGCGAATGTTGGCGTCATCAATATGCAGTATGCGCGCCTTATTGTGCGCGCTGTCGGTCACGATGCGCACCTGCGATCCAGTATAGGATACCGCCGGGACATCAATCGCTTTAAGCGCCATGGCCAACAAGCCGATAGTCACTTGCTCACCCGTCGACAAAATCACATCCAGCTCGCGGGCGTCAGGGTCAATCTGAACTTGACGGGCCAATTCGATCAGCCGGTTTGTTTCGCCACTCATCGCCGATACAACGATGACCAGGTCGTCACCTCGGGCTCTGAAGCCCTTGATTTTCTCGGCAACCTGGCAAATGCGCTCGACAGTGCCAACCGATGTACCACCAAATTTCTGGACGATAAGTGCCATTATGCTTGCGCCAAACCCCTGAAAAAAATCGGTTGCCCGACGGTTCTGCAAGCTTCCATCGGAAGCTGCATCCTTTTATTACTATGCATTAGATTGCTGGCCCAACCAGGTAACCGCCTCGGAAAGCGCTTTGTCGATAGCGTCCACATCCGTACCACCACCTTGCGCCATATCGGGACGACCACCGCCCTTGCCACTCACAACCGCGGCCGCGTTACGGATCAATTCACCCGCTTTGACCTGAGCAGTGAGATCCTTGGTCACGCCAGCCACCAAAACAACCTTGCCGTCCTGTTCGCCGGCAAGAAGTACCACAGCCGAGCCAAGCTTGTTCTTGAGCTGGTCGACCAAAGCAAGAAGCGCCTTGCCGTCATGCTTGTCCACTCGCTTGACGAGAACCTGCATGCCACCGAGCTGTTGTACCTCGGCCGCCATATCGCTGCCCGCCGCGCTGGCCAGCTTTGCCTGAAGCTGTTCAATATCCTTTTCCATCTGACGGGTACGCTCTACCAGCATACTGACCTTTTCCAGCACCGTTTCACGCGTGCCTTTCACTATCTGGCCAATCTGACGCAATTGGTCATCACCTTCATGGATCAAGCCAAGGGCCGCGGACCCTGTGACCGCTTCAATACGACGCACACCCGCAGCGATACCGCTCTCATTGGTCATTCTCAGCAAACCGATATCACCCGTGCGGCTGACATGCGTGCCACCACAAAGCTCGACCGAGAAACCATCACCCATGGTCAGAACCCGCACTTGATCTCCATACTTCTCGCCAAACAGCGCCATGGCGCCCCTGCTCTTGGCCGTCTCTATGTCTGTCACTTCTATCGCTACTGGCGTGTTCAGACGGAGCTGTTCGTTGACCATGTCCTCGATCTCACGAAGTTGTTGCGCACTGATGGCTTCAAAATGACTGAAGTCAAAACGCAGACGCTGGCTATCGACCAGTGAACCCTTCTGCTGCACATGCTCGCCAAGCACTTTGCGCAGCGCTGCATGCAGCAAATGCGTCGCCGAGTGATTGAGCTTGGTCGCTTGGCGAATGTGATCGTCGACCACCGCGTGCACGATATCGCCCTTGCGCAGTTCACCTCGGGCGATGACACCGCGATGCAGGTGGGCCAAACCGCTTTTGGTCGTATCACGAACGTCGAAGCGCATATCACCCTTTTCCAGATACCCGGTATCGCCGACCTGACCACCCGATTCTGCGTAAAATGGCGTTTTATCAAGTATCACAACACCTGATTCGCCATCTTTCAGCCAGTCCACTTCCTGACCTTCACGGAAAAGCGCCACAACCTGCCCGCTGCCTACCGCGTCCTCGTAACCCTGGAATTCGGTCTCCAGATCAATCTTTACCAGGTTGTTGTAGTCCAGGCCAAATTGACTGGCCGAGCGCGCACGCTCGCGCTGGGCCTGCATCGCACTCTCGAAACCCACCTCATCCAGCGTCAGTCCCCGCTCGCGGGCAATATCGCCAGTCAGATCCATTGGGAATCCGAAGGTGTCATACAGCTTGAAGATCACCTCACCTGGAATCTCAGTACCCTGCAGTTCAGCCAGGTCCTGCTCGAGAATCTTGAGACCCTGCTCCAGGGTTTTAGCGAACTGCTCCTCCTCGGTTTTGAGGGTTCTTTCAATCTGTGATTGCCGCGTTTTGAGCTCCGGAAAAGCTTCGCCCATCTCGGCAGCCAGACCTGCGGTAATACGATGGAAGAACACACCGCGGGCGCCTAGCTTGTTGCCATGGCGACAAGCCCGACGAATGATGCGCCGCAAAACGTAGCCCCTTCCTTCATTGGAGGGCACTACACCGTCGGCGATCAGAAAGCTGCATGAACGTATATGATCTGCAACTACCTTGAGTGATGCTGCATCATCCTGCTCGCATCCGATTGCTTCGGCGGAGGCTTGAAGCAGATTCTGGAACAGGTCTATCTCATAGTTCGAATGCACATGTTGCATGACCGCACTGATGCGCTCCAGGCCCATGCCGGTATCAACACTGGGCGCGGGCAGGGGGTGCATCTCGCCGTCGGCAGTGCGATTGAACTGCATGAAGACGTTGTTCCAGATTTCGATATAACGATCACCGTCTTCCTCCGGACTGCCCGGGGGGCCGCCCCAGATTGCCGGGCCGTGATCATAGAATATTTCACTGCAGGGGCCGCAAGGCCCGGTATCACCCATGGCCCAGAAGTTATCCGAAGCATAGGGTGCGCCCTTGTTATCGCCGATGCGCACCATGTGCTCCTCGGGAACACCCACTTCCTGAGTCCATATGGCGTAGGCTTCATCATCTGTTGCGTAAACGGTCACCCAGAGCTTGTCCTTGGGCAAATTTAGCCACTGCTCGGACGTCAGGAATTCCCATGCGAAAAGAATCGCCTCACGTTTGAAATAATCACCAAAGCTGAAGTTGCCGAGCATTTCGAAAAAGGTGTGATGACGCGCGGTATAACCCACGTTCTCAAGATCATTGTGCTTGCCGCCGGCACGGACACACTTCTGACTGCTGGTAGCACGGGTATAGGCGCGCTTTTCCAGCCCCAGGAAACAGTCCTTGAACTGGTTCATACCCGCATTGGTAAACAGCAGGGTCGGATCGTTCTCCGGAATCAACGAGCTCGAGGCAACACGTGTGTGCCCCTTTTGCTCGAAGAATTGAAGGAAGGCTTCTCGAATCTCTGCGCTTTTCATAGGTCCCCTACCAGAATCGGGTGTGTCTGCGCTGAGCGCGCAGACCAGATCAGGCGCGCATTATATAAGCATCAGGCATCCACATGCATCATACCGCACGCCGATTGTGGGAAAGAGATCGCCTCTCACAGTGCCAATTCTATGGCCTTGAGCAAAACGGGATCATCAGGCGCCACCTGACTGGCAAAACTGCCGGTGACCTGACCATTGCGATCAATCAGGTACTTGTGAAAATTCCACTCCGGGGCTTCGCCGGCGGCCATAGTGAGGGCGCGGTACAACGGATGAGCACCGAGACCGGTTATTACCTGAGGATCGGTCATCGCGAAAGTCACGCCATAATTGACATAGCAGACGTCAGCAACGGTTTCGGCATCCGTAGCTTCCTGTCGAAAATCATTCGATGGCACACCGAGAATTTCCAGACCTTGAGATCGGTAGCGCTGATATACCGCCTCAAGTCCCTTGAACTGAGGTGTAAAGCCACAAAAACTGGCGGTATTGACGATGAGCAACGGCTTGCCAGCGTAGCGTTCGCAGAGATCGACTGTTTCCTTGGAACGCAGCGCCGGCATTTCGTGCTGCAGGATAGTGGCGCAGTCCGCCATAACCGACTGACTCCCGAGGATGCTGACAAACAATAGGGATGTCGCGATAAAACGGCGCATCGGCACAACTCCAGGAGGAAACATCTTGTCAACTCAGCAGTATAGGAACGCCGTGAAGGTGGCCCAAGCCTGTTCGTGTAAGCCGGTGTGTCACCTGTGGTATGGCTGAACATCAGCAGGCTGGCCGCTTGATAGCCTAACGGCTCTGACCGGTGTACCTGAGCGCAGTCCCAACCGTTCGGCGCAGTCACGCGCGACCACCAGCGTGCCTGCTGCCATGCGAGCAGGAGCGCTAATAATGCGGCAATTTTGCCGTCCCCTGTTATGAATCAAAAACGGCTCAGCGTCTTCACCTGGCGTACCGATAGCCAACACCAGGATTCGACTCTCACTGACCGAACGGATCTGAGTCAGAGGCGCTTCAAGGGTTGCCCCACCGTCGAATATATCGATATAGCCCTGATAGCTCAGCCCTTCTTCCTGCACGATCACCAGCCCTGCCTCCGAATCAGGATGCACCTTGCCGATGGCGTCACGCGCGGCCTCACTGAGAAAGCAGGCGTACAAGGGGAATTTAGGCATCATTTCGGCGATAAATGCCTTGTTGCCCATACCCGTCAGATAGTCGGCACGGGCAAAGTCCATACGAAAAAAATGCTGCCCAAGACTGTCCCAAAAAGGCGAACGGCCGTCACGATCAGATCGGCCACGCATTTCCACGATCACCTTCGACGAGAACGATGCGGCGAACTCGGCCATGAACAAAAATCGTGTTTTGGAGATGAGCCGCGCGGTGTTGCTATGTCTGTACTCTGCAGACAGATACAGTGAGCATAATGCGGTCGAACCGGTCAGGTCGTTAACCAGAAAAAGCGTCGGCTGCTGACGATAGACATCGAGTTCGAGGCTTGCCGCGACGGTCAGCCCCATTCGATAGCTATACCAGGGCTCGCGCATGCCGGCCGACCCCAGCATGCCGCTGGTCCCCACTACTTGCCCAGCCTCGTTTTCCAGCACAAACAAATAATCACTGTCCGCCCGGTCCACCCCACCAAGAAAACTCTGCTCTACATTCTGTAACCGCCGCAACAATCGCTCCGCGCTTGCTGGCAGGGTAGTCAAACCCGCTCCGGCATTCCTCGCCAGCTCCAACAGAGCCTCAAGATCCGTAACCCGTGCCGCTCGCACCAACATCTCAGGTCTCCCTCCTCAGGCGCAGAGTATCGCCAACTTCCACGCAAAGCAGATCTGCCGTGGCTTGATCAAGCACTAACGCGTCACCGGGGATCAACGTCAGGTTCAACACACAGGCACGAAAATCACTCGTGCATTGGTTCGCAACCAGCCATTTCAGCCCTCCTTCCTGCATCGGACCTATTTCCACCGTGGCTATCAGGCTGCTACGTACGGTCTGTAATTCCCGCGTACGGCCGTGCATAACAGGACCTCCGTCGAATATATCGACGTAATTGTCCGCTTCGAAACCTTCTTCCATCAACAGATCAAAAACGGCCTGAGCGGACGGATGCACTTGACCGATAACTTCCTGCGCGGCATCCGAGAGCATGGGCACATAGATTGGATAACCAGGCATCAGCTCAGCTAGACAGCTGCGGCCGCGGCTATTACCGATCTTTTCCGCATCGCTGTAAGTTACAGCAAAGAAATGCCTACCGACAGCGTCCCAGAATGGCGCATTCCCTTCATCGTCGCTAACTCCGACTAACTCGACCGAAGTTGATTCGGCGAAGCGCTGGGGATGACTGGCCATGAACAGCAACCTGCCACGAGCATTCAACGCAACAGCCTCCGCGTGCTGAGAATCCGATTCAAGATAAAACCCGGAGAGCAGACTGTGCCCAGTCAGATCGTGGCACAAAGACAATACATGCATGCGGTTATGCAGGCCCAACTGTCGAGAAGCATGGACGAACATTTCATTGCGGAAAGTATAGAACGGCTCGCTGAATCCGGCGGAAGCGATCACGCTACTGCACCCCACGAGCCTGCCGCTGGTCACATCTTCGATGACAAAAAAATAGCGCTCCTCACCGCTGAAACCGATCTCGCCAGTCATTGACGCCTCGGATAGCTCGAGGATTTCGACCAGCCGGGCTGTATCGTCCGACAAAGCACTGATGCCCGCAGGGCTGGAGACAGCCAGACGCTGGATTTCGGCCAGATCCGATACTCTGCTCAGGCGTTGTACCAGCATGACGTTCTCCGCGATTATCCGACCAGTTTGGCGAGCGCCTGACGCAGACGCTGCATGGCCTCGGCAATATCAGCTTCGCTGATCACCAGGCTCGGGGCGATACGCATGACATCAGGCCCGGCCTGCAGAACCAGGAGTCCCGCCTGCTGGGCTGCTTCCTGAACTTGTCGTGCTTGTCCACGCCAGGCCTCAGCCAGCACGGCGCCCAGCAAAAGTCCGCTACCACGGACCTGGGAAAACACCGGGAACTCCTGAGCCATCGTCATGATGCCCTCAACCAGTAAGGTGCTGCGGACCTGCACACCGGCGAGGACCTTCTCACTGTTGACGATGTCCAGCACCCGCTCGGCAACTGCGCAACCCAGCGGATTACCCCCATAGGTACTGCCGTGCGTGCCCACGGCAAAATGCGCTGCAATGGAGTTGGTTGTGAGCATCGCCGCAATGGGAAAACCACCACCCAGGCTCTTGGCGCTGGTGAGGATATCCGGCGTTACACCGCTGTGCATGTAGGCATACAGTTTTCCAGTCCGCCCCATGCCACTTTGAACTTCGTCAAAGATCAGCAAAGCGCCATGCCGGTCACACAACTCCCGCGCCGCTTGCAGATAACCGGGCGCAGCGGGGATCACCCCACCCTCGCCCTGAACAGGTTCGATCACCACTGCGCAGGTGCGACCGGATATCCGCTGTTCCAAGGCAGCCAGATCGTTGTAGGGAACATGACTGATTCCCTCCAGAGCGGGGCCAAAACCCTGAGAGTACTTGGGCTGGCCGCCCACGCTGACAGTGAATAGAGTGCGGCCATGAAAACTATTGGTGCAGGCAATTATTTCATGTTTATCCGGGCCGACGGTTTCATGCGCCCAGCGACGAGCGAGCTTGAAAGCCGCTTCGTTAGCCTCGGCACCGGAATTGGCAAAAAACACTTTGTCTGCAAAAGTGGCAGCAACCAATTTACTCGCTAACCGCAACGCCGGTTCATTGGTCAACACATTGGATACATGCCAGAGCTTACCCGCTTGGTCGGTTAGCGCCTCGACCAGCTCAGGGTGCGCATGTCCCAGTACATTAACAGCGATACCACCGGCAAGATCGACATATTCCCGGCCCTGCTGATCCCACAGACGCGAGCCCTCTCCACGGACCGGAATCATGTCTATCGGCGCGTAGTTGGGCACCATGACACGGTCAAAATCAGCCCGACCTACCTGCATTGCATCTAACATCCGCCTACTCTCCTTCGCCCCGAGGGCCCTGTACTTTTTAACTCTATCTGACTGCCATTAACGGGTCAGACGCGCACGGTCACATCCATCGCCTGTTGCGCGCGGCGCTGATTGCGGTCTTCGCGCGGCGTAATACCGAAGCAATTGCGGTACGCGCTGGAAAAATGTGGCCCCGACGAGAAGCCACAGGACAAGCCAATCTGGATAATTGACTTGCTGGTTTGCAGCAACATCTGCCGAGCACGACTGAGGCGCAGTTCCAGATAATACTGTGACGGTACGCTATTGAGATACTGCTTGAATATACGCTCCAACTGCCGACGCGAGACACAGACATGCCTGGCAATCTCATCCGTAGTTAACGGCTCCTCGATGTTTGACTCCATCAGGATAACCGCCTGAGTCAGCTTGGGATGCGTGCTTCCGAGGCGATTGCGCAATGGCACACGCTGCCGCTCACTACCGTCACGCAGGCGCTCGACCACCAGCTCTTCGGCCACCATTGCTGCCAGATCGGGATCACGCTCTTCAGCCAGCAAACTGAGAAACAGATCCAGTGTCGCTTGGCCTCCGCTACTACTCAGACGACCACGATCCACCTGAAAAAGCTCGTTTCCGGCAATCACAGCCGGGAACCGTTCGCGAAAATCGTCGAGCATTCGCCAGTGCACGGCACATCTGTGTCCGTCCAGCAGGCCACTCATGGCCAGCGGATAAATCCCACCTTCGAGCGCGCCGACAGGCACACCGTCGCGGACCAGTATGCGGCACTGCTTAGCGACCCCTGCAGGAATTGAAGACGGCAGTAGCATACTGTCAGCCACTAACCAAAGCCGGGCATGGCGGACCAACTCACCGCTCCATGGTCGGGCCGGAAGTTGCCAGCCTTCGGCGCTGATCAGTGGCTGATCATCCAGCGTGAAGCAATGAACCTTATACAGCTCAGCTTGCGCCATTCGGTTAGCCGCGTGCAAGACTGCCAGAGCCGGCATAACAGTAGCGGGGTGTGTGCCCGGCCACAGCAAAAAAGCTACCTGTCGCAGCTCATCCACTATGCATTGACCCGCGCTTGCCACGCCAACTGAACATGCCCCTTATCAGCCCTGCCATAAACAAAAACCCATTGTGCCACAAGCATTCGATGTCTGGCAGCGACCCACTCGAATCTCGGACACAAAAAAGGGACGCAGTGCAAATGCAATGCGTCCCTGGTGTACAGCTGATTTAGTGGAGCTTAACGATAGGCTTCAAACAAACCTGTCGCGCCCATACCACCACCAACGCACATGGTCACGATGCCGTAGCGCAAGTTACGGCGCTGCAGCTCACGAACGATATGACCAACCTGACGGGAGCCCGTCATGCCGAACGGGTGGCCGATCGAAATCGAGCCGCCATTGACGTTGTACTTCTCGTTATCAATACCCAGAAAATCGCGCGCATACAGACATTGGGACGCAAACGCCTCGTTCAGCTCCCATAAATCGATATCTTCAACCTTGAGACCGCGAGCTTCGAGCAGCTTGGGTACCGAGTAGACGGGTCCGATACCCATCTCGTCGGGCTGACAGCCGGCTACAGTAAAGCCGCGGAAATAAGCGATGGGCTTGAGACCCAGCTCCAAAGCTTTTTCCAGACTCATAACCAATGTCATCGAGGCACCATCTGACAACTGGGAGGCGTTACCGGCAGTGACCGAGCCGTCTTCGGCAAATACAGGCTTCAGACTGGAAAGACCTTCAAGTGTCGTTTCTGGGCGGTTGCACTCATCGACATCCACTACGCCGTCGACAATACTGATTTCGCCAGTCGCTTTGTCCTGCACCTGATATTTAACTGCCATCGGTACGATTTCGTCGCTGAAAAGCCCTTCTGATTGAGCGCGTGCAGTCCGTTGCTGACTCTGCAGCGCGTAGGCATCCTGGCTTTCACGGCTGACGTTGTAGCGACGCGCCACAACCTCAGCGGTATCACCCATGGGGTAATAGATGCCAGGCAGCTCTTCCTGCAACCGTGGATTGTAAAGATGGTCAGTATTGCGGCTCTTCGCCGTCATGGTGATGGATTCGACGCCACCGGCAACGATCGCATCGGAGCAACCTGAAGCAATCTGGTTTGCAGCGATTGCGATCGACTGGAGCCCCGAGGAACAAAAGCGATTCAGCGTCATCCCGGCCGCGTTGATACCCAGACCCGAGAGCACGGCAACATTGCGACCGATGTTGTAACCCTGGGCGCCTTCATTGGAGCCAGCACCGACAATGCAGTCATCGATCAGCATCGGGTCGACACCCGTGCGCTCAAGCAGAGCATTGACACAATGAGCCGCCATATCATCAGGCCGTGTAATATTGAATTTGCCACGGAATGACTTGGCCAGGCCGGTGCGAACGCTGTCTACGATAACCACTTCACGCATCTTGATACCTCTGTTCAGGTTGGGCAGTAAATGGGGAACAATCATGGCAGTCCCTTCGGCTGGGGACTTTTGCAGGCCACGGAGAGTAAAACCCCCACCGCAGCGCGGGTAGCATGATCATTCTGCGTGATATTAAAACATGCAATCGGCAGGGGAACGAACTTCAACTCTCCGCCAGCGCCATTTTCTTCACAGCCAGGCGAATCATCTCGTCATAGATCACCTGAGGATTACCCTGCTTGACAGCCCAGGCTGCGCGCCCACTCTCATGGGGCAAGATCATGAAAGTGTCTGCTTCGCTCTGGGTAAAAACAATATCTGCAATTTCAGCTGCAGTAATTGGCGAACTCTCCAGCAATTTGGCTATTTGCTGTTTGGAAGCCTGATCGGGACCGCGAAACGAATCGAGCAGATTAGTCTGAAAAAACGAAGGGCAGACCACATTGACCTTGATGCCCAATGGCTGAAGCTCTACCAGCAGACTTTCTGACAACGCTACAACACCGGCCTTGGCCACATTGTAATTACTCATCCCGGGCGCCTGCATCAAGGCTGCCATGGAGCCAATATTGATAATCCGACCCTGACGCTGCTTCATCAGCATCGGCATAAATGCCTTGCAACCCTTGACCACCCCCATCAGGTTGATGCTGATTTGCCACTCCCAGTCCTCTAGACTGAGATCCCAGAAGAAGCCTCCCGATGCCACGCCGGCGTTATTGATCAGTACATCCAAGCCACCCATGCGCTCTTCACAGCTTTGCGCCAGGGCGGCCAGTTGGCTGAAATCACGCACATCACAGCGTTGCCAGAAACCCTTGCCGCCCAACGCCACCACCATCGCCAGAGTTTCTTTGAGCCCCGCTTCCTCAATATCCGCCAACACCAGGCGCGCGCCCTCTTTGGCATAGCGCAGCGCAAGTTCGCGACCCAGGCCGCTGCCCGCTCCCGTGACTGTTACGCGCTGCCCACCGGTCTGCATGTTTGACTGCATGTTTTCTACCTCTGCTTGCGCCAGACTAAAAGTCTGGCATGCACTTTTTATTTTTGTCTCGATTCAAACTACCTGTAGCAGTCTAAACACAAGCAGATCAGCGATTAGCAAAAACCGAGCATTATAAACCCCGCGAATAACCGGCTGGGCTTCTCACTTAGTCGAGTGAATCGCCGACCCAAGAACTAGCGCGCCTGCGGCTTTGTGCTGTCTGGCTTGGATCCCGAGCGAGTGTGGTTGCGGGCGAAGCATTCCGAGCCCATCGCCTGAATCTGTCCTTCAATGAGCGCCTCGAACGGCCGCAGTATTAGCGAATAATCAGAATCCGGATCTATCTGCTGCAAGGCCTGCACCCCGGCCTCGATAGTTGAAAGTGCGTTGGGGACGTCCGTTTTACGCAGACGATAGCGACTGACCAACCCATCAGGTAGACACACACGAGGTAGCTGCTGTAACAGCGGATTGAGTGCCAAAATCTTACGCGCTTTGCGCCAAGTGCCATCGAGCAGTACCAGCCGGCGTGGCCGTTGGTCTTCGAGAGATGAGGGCGTCAATAGAGATGTTTGAAGCCCGGGAAAGAGTAATTCAGTGCGCCAGGACGGATCACTGAGCAGCGTGCTCCATGCAGACCCCGGCACGATACGCTCGGTCACCAACAGTTCAGCCTGAATCAAGCCAGCTACCAGCAATCGCCCGGTATTAAGCGCATGGCGCTGTTCCTGGGGGTGCTGGATCACTAGCACACTGACCGTCGAATCCAGCGAAGGAACCAGCGGACAAAGACAAAGGAGCACTGGGCGCAGGCAAATGCTGCAGCGGGGGCGTTTGGGGGCGTTCACGGCTACTCGCGCAATCAAGACTGGCTGAATGCTACCTCATTCGCGCTGCCAACCGAAAGGGCGTGGGTTTTCGGAGATCCAGCGCGCCCTCCTTTCAACATAAAAAAAGCGGACCTCCTTAGAGGATCCGCTAAAGGCCTTGCGAGCCATGTGCTGTGTCGAGCCCGGCCAGTAGCCAAACCCGGAAATGGTCAGGCTTTTTTGTTGCGACTGTCCTTCTTGTGGCTGTCGCGCCAAATGAACAGACCTACGCCACCCATGAATGCAACCATAAGACCTACTGTCGCTATCCCGGCAAGTACCACTTCGTCGATATACATGAGTGTTCTCCTCTCGTTGCCCATGACCAGAGAATACCCCTGCAATTAATCAGGGTTATTGACGAGGATCAATATTAGGAGAGGAAATAAACTGATCGAAGCAATAACGCCTCCAGCTGCCGAAATCCTTGGGCAGCAATCAGGACTTTCGAGGCTTCTTTTTCTTCTTAAGGGATTTGCCGACTTTGGAATTGGCTTTGCTGGGCAAAGGAAAGGCTTTTTCAAACTCGCTGCGCATTTGCTCCAAGCGCGCATCATGAACCACATGCAGCCGCTCGCGACGCTTGGTTTTAAAGTCAATTACAAGGGGGATTTCAGTATCTTCAGTCACAGCATTAGTCCAAGCACTTTTGCCAAGGTTAGCATCGCTTCAGACTTGTATGTCAACCAGCAAGCCCTTGCTGGGCAGATCAGCCAGATCCTGCCGCTCATTGACCCGCTTGCGCCGCGCCCGATTGCGCCGACGATCAGGCAGGTATCCCTCGTCGCGCTGCCGGCGCTCCCCTACTTGCCTGATATGTTCATGCACCGGCTCGGCCTCGGCGGTGGGTTGCACGTTACGCTTGGTCTTTATCACATCCTGCTGAGCCCCGAGCACAGGAAGATTGGGTATGAGCATTGCCGCCTCGCTTGGCCTTGATAATGCTGGCCGATGCACTGATGAGCAGCGTTGACGACAGTATCCGTCCCGATGCTTTCAAATAAATAATGTGGCCCACGTCAGGGCCCATTTCCTTGATTCCATAACTCTCACTTCATGTTATCGACCACACAAACACTTTCTTTATCCGCAGGATGTGTGACCTAGTTCACAAGAATCAGTATTAGTCTTTGTACGGTTGCCATCGAGCCTACGGGATAAGCGGTTTCTGCGCCGAGCATGTTCGGTTAACATACTCGCCTTTTCCGGATCGGCAGGAGAGCGGCATGACGGTATATACCCCGGGGCAACGCTGGGTCAGTGACAGCGAATCAGAACTGGGACTCGGCACGCTGCTGTCATCCGACGAGCGGTTACTGGTTATTCTCTTCCCTGCCAGCGGAGAGACTCGCCATTACGCGTTGCGTAATGCGCCTCTGACCCGCGTTCGGTTCAGCCCTGGCGACACCATTAGTCACCATGAAGGCTGGGGGCTGACCGTATCCAGCGTCCGCGAGGAAGATGGACTGCTGGTCTACACCGGGTTAAAGGAAAATAACGAGTCGGCAGAATTCGCCGAAACAATGCTCGACAACTTCATCCAGTTTCGACTTGCCAGCGACCGGCTATTTGCCAGTCAGATAGATCCTCTACCCTGGTTCAGCTTGCGTTACGAAAGCTTGCGCCACCATTGCCGTATTCAAAACTCGCCGCTGCTCGGCCTGGCCGGAGTACGCACCCAGCCGATCGAGCACCAGCTTCATATCGCCCGCGATGTAGCCGACCGGATTGCGCCACGGGTACTGCTCGCCGACGAAGTCGGACTGGGCAAGACTATCGAAGCGGGCCTGGTCATTCACCGCCAGTTACAGACCGGCCGAGTCAGACGCGTACTGATCGTGGTGCCGGAAAATCTGCAGCATCAATGGCTGGTCGAGATGCAGCGGCGTTTCAATCTGAGATTCGCGTTGTTCAACATCGAACGCTGCCAGGGCGCTGAAGACAATCCGTTCGAAGAGGAACAACTGGCGCTTGTCGCATTGGAATTCCTCCTCGACAACCCATTTGCGCGGCAGTGTCTGCAGGCTAGCGACTGGGATATGCTGGTGGTCGATGAAGCCCACCATTTGGTCTGGGATGAAGACGAACCCAGCCCAGAGTATGAACTGGTCGAACAGCTTGCCAAACGAATCCCCAGTGTACTGCTGCTGACCGCCACGCCTGAACAGCTCGGCCAGGCCAGCCACTTTGCCCGTCTACGGTTACTGGACCCGGATCGATTCCATGACTTGGAGACGTTCCGCAACGAAACCGCCAGTTATCAGCCCGTGGCGGAAGCAGTACAAACACTGCTGGACACCAAACTCTTGACCCCCTCCGAGCGTGAGGCCATCAGTCGCTGGCTCGGTGGTGCAGCTGATGAGTTGCTCGAGAAACTCGAGAAAACCGATAGCCATGCGACCGAGGCCCGCGATAGCTTGATACGTCAGCTACTGGATCGTCATGGTACGGGCCGGGTGCTATACCGCAATACACGCGCTGCGATCTCCGGCTTTCCCGAGCGACAACTGCATGCACACCCCCTGGCCTGCCCTGAGCTTTATCTGGACCTGCAGGGCCGTAGCGCGCTTTACCCCGAGACAGACTTTCAAAGCAGCACAGAAGTCACCTCAGCACCCTGGTGGCAGGAAGACCCGCGGGTTGCCTGGCTGATTGACACCCTGAAGACGCTCAAACGCAGCAAGGTGCTGGTTATCTGCGCTAACGCAGGCACTGCAATGGACCTGGACGACGCTTTGCGCGTGCGCAGCGGCATTCCCGTCGCCGTATTCCACCAAGGTATGTCAATTATCGAACGTGACCGCGCAGCGGCGTTTTTCGCCGACGAGGAATTTGGCGCCCAGGTATTGATCTGCTCGGAGATTGGCAGTGAAGGACGCAATTTTCAGTTTGCCCATCACATGGTCATGTTCGACTTGCCGACCCATCCCGACCTACTCGAGCAGCGTATTGGACGTCTAGACCGAATTGGTCAGCAGCACACCATCGAACTGCATGTGCCCTATCTGCAAGATACTTCTCAGGAGCGCCTGTTTGTCTGGTATCAACAGGCGCTTAATGCGTTCGAGGCAACCTGTCCGACCGGCAATGCATTGCAGCATGAATTCGGCGGCCAACTTCAGCAGCAACTGGACAGCCCTCATCCCGAAGACTGGACCGCATTACTCGCTGAGGCCCGTAACCGCCGACTAGAGCTCGAAGACGAGCTGCACGCTGGTCGCGACCGATTGCTGGAGATTCATTCACGGGGTCATGGCGACGCGCAAAAGATGATTGAGACCATCGAGAAGCAGGATAATGACTTCCAACTGGCTATCTATATGGAACGCTTGTTCGATGTCTTTGGTATCGACAGCGAAGACCATTCCGACAATGCACTCATCCTCAGGCCCGGCGAGCGGATGCTGGACGCCAGCTTCCCGCTGGGCGATGAAGAAGGCGTGACGATCACTTACGATCGTGAGACGGCACTCACCCGCGAAGACATGCAGTTCATCACCTGGGAGCATCCAATGCTTCAAGGCGGCATGGATCTGGTACTGGCCGGCAGCATGGGTAATAGTGCCGTAGCCGTGCTCAAGAACAAGGCGCTCAAGCCCGGGACGCTGCTGCTCGAATGCTTGTTTGTGAGTGAGGCTATCGCGCCTAGAGCTTTGCAGCTGCAGCGTTATCTGCCCCCGACGCCTGTCCGCTGCCTGCTGGATGTCAATGGTAATGATCTTGCCGCCAAGGTCGCGTTCGATACGCTGGACGCCCAACTGGACAGCGTGCCACGTCATCTGGCAACCAAAATCGCGAAAAGTCAGCGCGACCTCATACAGACAATGCTTAACAACGCTGAAGTTCTCGCCGACGTGCAACATGACCGGTTGGTTGAGGAAGCGGGTCGCCGTTTCACGATGGACCTAGATGAAGAAGTGAATCGACTGAAAGCACTGCGCGACATCAATCCGACGGTACGGCCCGAGGAAATCCTGACGCTGGAAAGGCACAAGGCTGAAGGTCTGTCGCTGCTGAATCAGGCCAAGATCCGCCTGGATGCGATCCGTGTGCTGGTGGTTGGCTGACCGCTAGAGCGGACAGACCAATCCTAGAAAATGCTGAAGCTCTTCTCGCTTGGCTGTTGCATCACGATAACCAAGCGCAATCAGCTCCTGGCAGTATTGCGCCTCGAACAGCAGGTAGCTCAGCACACTACCCCCGGACGCCCGGGTTGCACCGCTACCACGCAGAAACGTGCGCAGAGATGCAGGCAACAAACGGCGATGGCGCGCGGCGATCAGGTCCAGTGGCTCGCTTGGCGCAATGATCATGATATCCACGGGCAACAGGCCCTTGCCATGCTGACGCGCGCCTTCAGGCATATGGTGCGCCAATCGATTCATTCGCTCAAGCAGCTCCAGATCACTCTCGAGATTGTCAACAAAGGTGCTGTTGAGCAAATGACCGCCCATTTGCGCCAGCGTTGGCGGCAGCGCGCTGGTCGTTTTTCTGACACTCCGTCCGGTGTTAACCGTATCGTATAAATTATCCGACAGGCCAATCACCAACACCCGATCAGCGCCCAGATGCAGTGCCGGACTGATCGGCGCCCGCTGGCGAACTGCACCGTCGCCAAACCATTCGCGCCCCAACTTGACTGGCATGAACAGCAGTGGGATGGCAGCCGAAGCCATCATGTGATCAATACCCAGCTGCGTCTGCACGCCTACCCGACGATGGCGACTCCAGGGCTTGATACGCTCATGGCTCTGATAAAAGCTAACGGATTGGGCTGACTGATAACCGAAAGCGCTCAACGAGACGGCTCGCAAATGGCCTTTACTCAAGGCCCCCTCGATCCGGCCAAACTGCAGATGCTTCTCCAACAGATGCCGCAAGGGCCGATTATCCAATAGCGAAGTTGGCACACTGCGACCAATCCCGAACAGGTTGGCCCCAGTCCAGCGAAGCGCTTGGGCTACCACCCCCGGCCAATCGGAACGATAAACCTGATTGCAACGAAAATTCGACCAGACATGGCTCAGTCGCGCTATACCGTTACTGAAGTCGCTGGCATTGGTCGCCAAGGCCAGTGCATTGATAGCCCCGGCTGACGTTCCACAGATCACCGGGAACGGGTTGACTGCGCTATCTGGCAGCAATTCTGCAATCACCTGCAAAACGCCAACCTGATAAGCGGCGCGGGCACCACCGCCGGCAAGCACCAGCCCGGTGGTGCCTGGCACACATTCCGCCGGTTCAATCGTATCGCTCACGGACGTATCCTGGGCTTGCGCTTGCGCTTGGGCCGCCGGGCATAGAGTCGCTCTTGCCCCTCGGGCCGCGTCTTAAAGCGTCGATGCACCCACATGTACTGCTCCGGCTGTTCAAGAATCACCTGTTCAATCCATTGATTGATCCGCAACGCATCGGCCACTTCATCGCCAACGGGGAAATCTGTAAGCGGTGGATGCACGGTGAGCTGATAACCTTGCCCATCCGGCAGCCGCGTTTGGATAAACGGAACGACCTGAGCCTTACCAAGGCGAGCAAAGGTACTGGTCGCCGTTACTGTGGCCGCCATTACGCCAAAAAACGGTACAAAAACACTCGCCTTACGACCGTAATCCTGGTCTGGTGCGTACCAGATTGCACGGCCTGCACGCAGGGACTTGAACATCGCGCGGACATCTTCACGTTCGATGGCCCTGGCATCAGCATTATGCCGCTCACGACCGCGACGCTGCACCAGATCAAACACCGGATTACGATGCTCTCTATACATGCCATCGATTGTGACTCGCTGCCCAAGCAAGGCTGCACCCAGCTCCAGAGTGGTGAAATGCAATGATATCAACACCACCCCCTGCCCTGCCGCGGCGGCTTGCTGCAGGTGCTCCAAACCATCAACTCGTGCCAACCGCCTTAATCGATCAGAAGGCCACCACCACGCAATAGCTGTTTCGAACAGCGCAATACCGTTGGATTCGAAGTTGTCACGCAGCACTTGCGCGCGGCACTCATCGGACCATTGTGGGAAACACAGCGCGAGATTGATCTCAGCAACGCGACGGCGACCCGGCATGAATATAAGCATCCCCCTACCGAGGAGTCGTCCCATGGCCATGAGGACAGCGTACGGCAGGCGCACCACCAACCAAAGCACACCCAACCCGAACCAGAGGGGCCAATATCGAGGATGCAACAGGGCCGGACGAAAAACCGGAGCACTCATAAGCAAAGCCATTTAGCTAAAAGATGCATTCTACCCAAGCGGCGCGCAGCTTGCGATCAACGCGGTCAATCTATATAAGTGTGCCCACAAACTGTGCTGCGTGGATCTGAAATGACTGCTGATACCAATCTCGACCTCCTGGATAACGAACCCGTATTCAATTTGAAGGGGGGAATGCTGACCGTTACGGTAATCGAAGTTGTCCGTTTGGACACCGGCCGTTTTGCCCGACAACTTGAAGATAAAGCAGCCCAGGCACCCAATCTGTTCCGTGATACGCCCGTAGTGCTTAGTCTGGAGAAGCTTGACGCGCACATGAACGTCAGCACCCTGGCCGGGTTACTGCAGATATGCCGGAACCATGGGCTGCTACCCGTAGCACTTCGTGGCAGCGAGAACTTTCGCCCGCTAGCGCAGCAGAGCGGCCTGGTACTGATGCCACCAAACCGTGGCAGAGAGCGGGCGGTGGACATACCGATGAACACCGAAATACCCCCCGCAGCGCCAGCGCCAGACTCTCAGTCGCCGCCGAGCCAGAACAAAATTGTTAC
>Ga0314774_1000783_pt1 | contig 22735 bp, 15 predicted proteins | sample MetaGCBIA2018_FD_204515 | JGI IMG/M metagenome (GOLD analysis project Ga0314774, IMG submission 204515) | Cryopeg brine microbial communities from Beaufort Sea near Barrow, Alaska, United States - CBIA 2018 | ecosystem: Environmental > Aquatic > Marine > Coastal | place: USA: Alaska | collected...
AAAAGAAATGATAATTTTGATAAATACTTTAAAATACAACTCGTGTAGGTTACAGTTAAATTCGTAGTAGAACCATTAATTTTTCGAAGGATTAAAATTGATTACCCACAGTATTTCATATAGAGCCTGTTTTTTTTTTTATGATAAGCTCATACTACATTAATATTTATACCCGAACAGGTGTATTTTCACATAAAGCCGAATAATTATACCCGATAGGGGTGAAATTGGTTAATTGGGAGTTACACAATTCAAGTATAGAAGTTTATTAATTGATATTACAAAGTTAACAACCTCCCAAATCTATATGTATAAACATATAATATTTATTTTTTTAAACAAATTATATGCTTTTAAATATAATTCACTACATTTACTCTAAATTATATCTAATTACGTATAATGAAACAATTATCAGAATTTGTTAAAGAGCGCAGAAAAGAGATAAATCTAACGCAAGAAGAATTTGCTGAACGATCAGGGGTTGCACTTACTGTGATTCGTAAAATTGAACAAGGAAAAACAAATCTAAATATGGAAAAAGTCAATTTGGTTTTACAAATGTTTGGACATGAATTAGCTCCTGTTAACATGAAAAAATAAAGCACATGAGACAAGGTAAGGTATTTTACAAGGAGTTCTTCGCTGGAATAATTACTGAAAATAATGATGGTGAATATCTTTTTCAGTATGATCAACAATTTATAAATAAGCACCCGAAAAGTTTCATAACATTCTCAATGCCAGTAGGCGATACAGTCTATAAAAACAAGCAACTCTTTCCGTTTTTTGAAGGTTTAATTCCTGAAGGTTGGTTACTAGATATTGCCTCAGAAAATTGGAAAATTAGTCCCAATGATAGGATGGGATTATTACTGGCATGCTGTCAAAATTGCATTGGAGCAGTAAGTGTTCAACCCTTAAAATCAAAAAATGAAGAATAAATGCTTGTATTGCTATGAATTGATAGATGATGGAGTTAATTTTCATAAGAAATGTTCGAACTCATTTTTTGGAACTCCAACTCCACCAGAAATAAGATATTCACTCAATCAAATGGAGGAATTAGCTCAAAAAATTGTTTTACAAAATATTGCAATTCCTGGAGTTCAGCCAAAACTATCCATGTCATTGGTTAAATCTGTAAAAGAAAAATCAGATACAAGATTAACTGTTGTAGGAACTTTGAATGGTCAATATATTTTCAAACCTCCAAATGATAGATTTCCTGAAATGCCAGCAAATGAACATGTCACTATGCGAATAGCTGAAGCTTATGGCATTCGGGTTGTTCCTTCTTCATTAATCCGCTTAGCATCTGGCGAAATATCTTATATCACCAAACGTATTGACCGAACCGAAGATAATCAGAAGATTCACATGATAGATATGTTTCAAATCACAGAGGCATTTAACAAGTACATTAGCTCAATGGAAAAAGTTGGAAAAGCTATTGAGTTATACTCTCAAAATACTTTACTAGATAAAATTCTATATTTTGAATTGGTATTGTTTTCTTTTCTAACTGGGAATAATGATATGCATTTAAAGAATTTTTCGTTGATTGATAGTCAATTTGGGTGGATTTTATCTCCAGCCTATGATCTGCTGAATGTTAATATAATTTTCCCCGAAGACAGTGAGGAACTTGCACTTACACTTTGCGGTAAAAAAAAGAAATTAAAAAAAGTTCATTTTGTAGAATTGGGAAACCAGCTAGCCCTTACTGATAAACAAATCGAAGGTGTTTTTAAAAGAATGACAAGAAACTATACAAAAGCAATTAAATGGACTAATAATTCTTTCCTTTCTAATAATTTAAAGACTGTTTATATTGAAGTACTAGAGAAAAAATATCAGCAGATTGGATTGAGGTAATATAAATTATCACACTCTAGGCCAATCATTTGATAATTAAAACAACCAAACTACACCTCAATTGGTTGATTCTTCATTTATCCAAGGTTTTAAAAAGAATTAATATATTGTGCCGCATAAAAGCATCAAAACGAAATACTAATATTAAACACTATTCAATTATGTACAAAAATCTACTCTTTCTACTCACTTTATTAATCTACTCTTTTAGCATAAATTCTCAAGTAATTGATACTGATATTAAAAAATACAAAAACATTGATGAGGCTACAATATACTTCATTCAATCTAATAATGAAGAGCTTGATAATTATATTGAATCAATATTAAAAGGAATTTGGACAATTAATAAATATGAAATGATTTCAGAGTCTGAAGTTAAAACAAAGCCCAGCGATGATTCATTTTACATCAACTTCTTTACTTCTAGTTTCTCAAGAGAATCATCAGGTTCAGGTGGCCTAGATATGGAGTATTCTGTCACTAACTTATTTTTATTCAAAGCCCTTTCAGAAGAAGGAAAAGAGGGAAGAAAACCTATAGAGAGATTAGCAACAATTGAATTAAGTGAATTTTCAGCCTCAGAAATATTTTATTCAATTCAGATGCTACAAAGTCAAATTAAATTGGTTAAAGAATTAAATTTAGAAAGCGATTTGAGCTTTAAGAAACTTCTTGAAAAAGTAAAGGAACAAAAACAAGATGTCATTAAAGCAAAAACATTATATGTTACTGAAAGCCAAATGGACAGAGGTCTTAAAAATATAGAGAAAATAAAAAAACAATATAATTATTCTGTTAAAATAAAGAGTAAAGAAGAAATTGAAGAAGCTATTTTAAATCGTGATCCAGATATAGTTTACGGTAAATTTATGAGATTAAGGACTTTACATTTTTTAATTATCATCAATGCAGATAACAGTGAACTACTATACGGATTAGTATCTACTGGCTTTACTCAAAACAAGATTAATAGACGATTTTTAAAAGACCTTAATAAATAAGCAATTCAAAATTAAGTTCAAAAGCCTTTCCGCTTATAATATAAGAAGGGCTATTTTTCATGTAGTATTGATCAATAATCACAGTTCCAGACTTGCTACTTGTCTACAAATTCATTTCAAGGCTTGGTTTGCGTATTATTAAATCTTTATCTTATCCTCTTCTCTCCAAAACAATACAAAATTAACTTTCACAACAAACCTAAAAGTAAGTTAAACACTTAATTTGATTAGGTATAAATAAAATTAAATTACTATTTTTCAAATCTAAAATTTAAGAACTATTACTTAAAATAAAAATATGTGTTTTTCAGCTGAAGCCAGTTTTACCGCCGGAGTTGTTCTAACAGTAATTGGAATAGCTACAATCAAAAAGACCAATCACAAGTCACAATTGTGGTTTGCTAGTATTCCATTAGTTTTTGGAATTCAACAATTGGCAGAAGGAATTCTCTGGTTGACACTACCCGACCCTGACCAAATAATTGCTCAACGAGTCGCCACCTACGTTTTCATCTTCTTCGCACAAGTCATTTGGCCATTTATCGTTCCGTTTGGTGTGCTCATGTTGGATAAAAAAAATGAACGTAAACTCATACAGAAAATTCTTGCAGGAGTAGGAATCCTTGTGAGTGTTACGCTTTCATTTTTTCTTATTGCTTATAATATGGAAGCGAAAATATTAGGTCATCACATTGCTTATCATCAAGATTATCCAGAAACAATTTATAAATATGGAGCAATTCTATATGCTGCTGCCACAATTCTCTCCTTGTTTTTCTCAAATGTTAAGCGCATGTGGCTTTTAGGTGTTTTTATAGCAACATCTTATGCAATCACGCTCTTTTTCTATGAGAATCACGTGCTTTCGGTTTGGTGTTTCTTCTCGTCGCTGATTAGTGTTTATATTTATTTACTAATTAGAAGAGAAGGGAAAAAATTGAAATATGAGTAATTTGATTTTTTTAAATCGCGTGATGATTTGATGATGGATACGGACGATTGCGAATCGTACCTACGTTGTATCTTCGTGCGGTGTTTTTCTGTTTGGACTTTTGGGTTTTTTGTTTTTTAAATCAAATGTGGCTTTGTTGATGGACACTAACACCGCCTACAAACAACATTTCTTATACTTTTTCCCACTTCCACAAGGACAAGGATCATTTCTTCCCACTTTCTTTTCTGCTATAAAAGGCTGGTCATTATTTAAAATGGATGAATTTTTAAAATCGCTGTTGTCGTGGATTTCAGAATCAAAATCCTCATAATCGTAGTCGAAATCTTCGTCTCCAAATTCTTCATCAAATTCTATGGCTTCTTCCTCTAGATCAATAATAATTTTCTGATAAAATTCTTTTAAAGGCAAAATAGGGGTTGATGAGGATTGATTAATTGAATCTTCTAATTGCATTTCGACATCTTCAAAATCTCCACAAATGAACTCAGACACATAACCCAAATCAAAAAGTCTTTCGATAATTGGAAGTAATTCTTTTCCTCCAATTGCTACGATATCATCAATTAGAAATGCGATGAGCATCGAATCAATAACATTATCATCTAAATCAGCATTGGAATAATAGCTCAATATATCTGAATAAGAATGAATTGCCTCTTCTCTTAGGATATCGCTTTGTTTTGCAATGTTCAAAATCACCGAGGAAACTACTGACTTAGAATCAGACGAAACCCCTGGTTCTTTCATGAATTCTTCAAAGTCTTCGAATTGATTTTTATTCATTTTATAAATCGGATGCCAAACATAACGGGTAAAATCTATTCCAATATACAAATTAAGAAAATCTTCACTTTGTCTGAGTACATCTAAAACCTCAGAAAGCTCATCAGAGGCTTCCAATTCTCCTAATAAATTAACGGCATGAAAAACAAAGAAGGTTTCATTTAAAGTAATTTCATTTTGATCAAACTTTTTCTCGAAGTAGCTATAACGCTCTACTCCATCATTAATTACTTTCACCAAATCTTCAATTAAAGTTACTTTTGGTAATGAAAGTATTTGCTCAAGTTCTTCAATAGGATAATCTAAATCGAATTGATAAAGCAATTCAATTTCTGGATGATTAAAAACTGGTGCATTCTTTTTGGTAGTAGGCTTTTGAGGGGCAATTTCAACTTCAATGAAATCATCACTATAATCATCAAATTCAAATTCGTCATCATCATCATCATCCTCGTCATCATCCTGAATACTTCCTGTGTATTCTAAAACCGCCATAAATAAAATTTCCTCGGCATTATCAACCTCAAAATCATCTTCATCAATATCCTTCATTTGATCAATATACTCACCTGCAGCCTCAAATTCTTTTAAATGAGCATAATATATCACAGCATATTTTGCCATTCCCATTGCTTCAGAAACATGAAAAGTATCACGTTCAGGATACAATTCTGCTAAATCGAAATTATGACCAAATAACTCAGGAATCTTTTCAAACTCTTGATTAGCCGAATATTCATAAGCTAAATTAAGCAAGCCAAAAAAGTATTTTGGATGCGCTTCAATTGTTTTTCTATTAAATGCAAAAGCCTTTTCCTGCTCACCTGAACTTATATAAAAAGACGTTAATAAATTCTTGAGTTGCGGATTTCGTGGATGTTTACCAATTAATTTTAGCAAACGATCAACTGTTCCATTCTTCTGTTTTATAACATCCTGATGAAGTCCTGCCAAAACACTAGCCAATTCTTCCGTCATAGCGTGTTCCTTTTCCATAAAGGACGGTTCATCTGTAACGTAGAACCCTGCTGAATCTATATATCTTTTCATATTTAATTGGTTTTTTAATTGAATCCGTGATAATTGATGTATTTCAAAAGTACTGAATTATTTAATTTTAATTTCGAATTTAAGTTGTTCAATTTAAAAACGATTAAAAAAACAATGAGAATTTGAACCCTTTACAACCAAAGCTGTACATTAGAGCATGAATCGAATTATTCAATACATTTTTTATAGCGTCATTCTGCTCCAATCGGCTTTAGTAATAGCACAAGAATCAAATTCAGTTGAGTTACATTTTCAAATTTATGATGAAGGAATTTGCATTCCAATGAGTATTAACTACCATCATAATTCAACGAAGAATCAAGAGAAAAGACTCGTTTTCAATACAGGTTTCAATTTAAATAGGTTTTATGTTTCAATTAAAGTTAAGGATAGTTCTGATTTAAAGCCAAACACGAATCATAAACTTAAATCTAGTTCTCTAACTTTGAAATCAAACTTGGATTACGAAATTGAAATCTTAAAGTATTCAAATACAGATGGGAAGGAAGAGAAGAAAATGAACATAAAAGTTTCAGAATTAAAATCAGATGCCCAAGTAATTATTCTATTGAATAAGGGTGAATACAAACTAAATGAAATGAAACATTTCAAATTAATAGAACGAAATACTTCACCCGACTTTAAATCCAAAGACAGAAAAGCAATTAAGCACACTTTGAAATTAGACAGTACAAGTTATTATGCAAATAAGAAAAAGAAAGCCAATTTCTATATTTTTCCTGGAACAAATAATCTTTACTTTACAGAAGAATTTGATTCAATAAATGAAAGGAAAAATGCACAAGGAGTTCGTTTAATTCAACCCAACCACAATAATTTAGTTTGGAGTAAGCAAAGTGTTTGGGCAGATTCAGACAATACAAAATGCGGATATTGGGATTATTTTGAAAATGATACGCTTGCGAAGCATGAATTGTGGGCTTCAGTGATTCAAGAAAGGTTTGAATGGTATCCTGAAGGTCAATTAAAATCTGAATCCTATTTTGTTCGCTCCAATGATGAATTAAAACATGCTTATTATCTTAAAAACGGTGCGATAAAAGAAATATTTACTGTTGACCCAACAACCAAATTATCACAAATTAAAACTTATGCATATTCTCCAGATGGAACTGTAGTTCTAATCAACACTTACAAAAGTTTAAACGGAATTATCAAACAAGGTTTAATCAAACGAGAACTTTTTTATCCATCAGGAAAACTGAAAATGGAAGAGAATTTGGGACAAAGAAATTATTCAATTAAATATTACAACGAAGATGGAACAGAGAGAAATAAGTAAGTGGATAATTTTATTCTTCATTGGTTGTCTTGTTTTCCCAACTTATGGAACACCGAATCAACAAAAAGAAACGCACAAATTATTGATGAATGTTAATGCTAATTGGAAAAATTTGAATCATGAATTAGCGTTTACATTTAAGCCAAATTCAGAACAAGAATTGGTTCAACTGCATTTATTAAATGTGGTTTCCTATTTAGAAAATCAAAACCTTAATAACCTCAATAAAAATCAAAAGAAAAACAGATTAAGAAATATTGAAACTCTTAGGAATTATAGCCTTTCGGGTGAATTTCCAATCAATAACATCACAAATTATAGAATTCCAATATTTATAGACTCTAGAAACATTCATTGTGCGGTAGGATACTTAATGAAAGAAAGTGGATTTGGAGATATGGCACAGGAAATTGCCTCCAAGCAATTGTTGTTTTACCTAAAAGACATAGAACATGAACAACTAGAAAATTGGCAGAAATCTAGCGGACTAAATTTATTTGAAATGGCATTAATACAACCAACTTATGGCCCACCTACTCCAGTTTGTGGTGCTCCAAGTCCTATTCAATGGAACACAGTGAATAGTGAAACTAAAATCACAAAACTTATCGAAAGTGAGGATAGAAAATCAATCTACGCTATTGCCCAAACAGATGAATTAGGAATAAATCATAAAATTATCAATTATTCCCCAGAAAAAGAGTCTTGGGAAAATATTGGTTCATCAATCAAAGGTCAGATTTCTGAACTTGCATTTATAGACAATCAGATCTACATTTCAGTTCTTATTCCAGAAGAAAAATTTCCTCATCAAATTCTAAAATTAAATGGGCGGAAATGGGAAAAAGTAGCACATTTTGATGGGAATATTATTTCAATACAAACATTTGAAAATAAATTGTATGTACTCGGAAATTTCAATAAAGTAAGTGATACGATTTCTTCAAGATTTGTGGTTATTGATGCAAATTCTATTCAACCATTTCAGGCTATTGGATTAAAACCAATGTATTTTGATGGAATAAAATCGAGTGAAACAGCTTTATTCTTGACAAATTATAGCGGAGTTTATAAATTCAAAAATGACACAATTAATTATCTCACCGATATAAGATATTTTAACTACATCACAGATTTCACAATTGATGCCGTTATGGACACATTCTATCTTTCATCAATGAGCATTTCTGGATTCAATAAATATTATGACAATCAAGAACATACTGTTCACAACAACAATATGATGGCTAGTAAAAGCTATCCATATCAATCAATAGACTATACAAAATCTAAAGTAATGAATGGCAATATTATAATTGCTGGAGATTTTAGATCTTCAACATTAAAACCACAAATCAATGACAATAGACAACTCGTGCATTGTGCCGACACCAATAGTTTGCATTGGTATGGTGAAGGATTGCTATATTATCAAGATCAAACCTTCTACCCTATTTTAAAAGAAGGAATTGTTTTGGATTTAGTTCAGTTGAATAATCAAATTTACATTCTAAAAAATGATGGAAGTATTGCTTTTGCTGATATTGAAAGTATAGAAAAGGAGGTAGTTGATTTGAGGGAGAGAGGAATTGTAAACGAGAATAAGTTTAAAGAATAATTGGAGGATTAAAATGTTTATCGGTTACTTTACCTAAAGATTAAGCAATTACTATAATTCATAAATACCTTCGAATATTTACAAATTATAACATTAGTTTATAAGATTCTGATAATCTAAAAAAGATTCTTAGATAACTTACACTAGGTGTTTGGCGGGAAACAGACAGTTTTTATAAAAAATTAAATTTTGAGAATAATTTTAAAATGCGTATCCGATACTTTACCAGTAAATCTAGTGTTAAATTTCAAATCTTCATAAAAACCGCAGGTTTTATTAAATATGATTTTTGGGTTATCAAGATAGATCGTTAATCACTAGTTTAGCATTGTGTTTTTTAAATAATTACATGTGAGAATCGTATCAATTAATCTTATAGGGTTAAATTTTATGAAAAAGGAAGAAGGGATTCCTCAGTTGTTAAAATCTAAGATTTTCTCAACTATCGGAATGACAGTTCACAGGGAAGACTTTGGTGTAAAATTTGCTCAAGCTACGCTTGAGCAAATTTTACACCTCCCAAGCCAACAAAAACCTGTCATTCCGACGGAGTGTTACGACGAGGAATCTCTTTTTTAATAGTTAAAACTTATCTTGGTAACCCAATATGATTTATTATAAGTTTAAGTAAAATACAAAATTTAGGGTTCTTTCAGCAAGAAATCCGCGTTTATCCGAATTTACCGCAGGTGAAAAATCCGTGACCATCCGCGTTGCTAAACGGTGACTAGCCTGCCGAAGTCCCGTGTCATCCGAGTGCCAATACAGCGCAAAGACTTTTAGTTGGGAATAAAGCACAAATCATATCATTACTGGTAAAGTTCCCGATATGCATTAATTTTAAATTTGCAACTTTTCTGACCAGACACTACTTATCGACCAATTTATTCAATCCACTTTACATTTCCATTTTAAAAGTGATAGAAACCTCACCAGTTTCCTTATTCACATTTACCTTTGGTTTTCCTGACTCGTTAATATCATTACCTGAACTCATTTTATAAATTCCAGTTAAAAACTCCATTCCTTTGGTCATTACTTCCTCCATTTGATTAAAATCTACTGCTTTTTTCTGCTTATTGGACTGTTCATTAGTTGAACTTTCTGATGTTTGTTTTTCTACTTCATTTTCTGCTTTCTTTCCTTGTTCTAAATTTCCTTCTTTGGCTTTATTATTGAACTCCACGCTATTATCAGGCGAATCCTCAGTTATTTCTTCAAGCTCTTCCTCTACTTCATATTCAGCTTCCTCCTCTGTTTCAAGAATATCTTCTGGATTTTCGAACACTTCATCAGACATCACTTCTTCCAATTGTTTAATAAATTGTGATTTCCCTTTTTCAGAAAAATCTACTTCATCCGTTAAACTACTTTCATTTAAAACACCATCAAAAAGGTTCTGCTTTAAAAGTAAACCGGTTGCAATCTTCATTTCAATTGAATCAAGAGACAACAAATTGAAAACATGTAATTTCTGTTTTTTCTGACCAATTCTGTCTATTCTACCAATTCGCTGATTCTTCTTGGCTGGATTCCATGGTAATTCAAAATTAATCACCGTATCAGCAACTTGCAAATTAAGTCCAGTTCCCCCAGATTCACTAGAAAGGAAAATAGTGCAATCTTCATTGTTTTCAAATTCTTTAATTAAAGCCCCTCGTTTTTTCACCGGAACTTTTCCGGTAAGCATGGTAAAAGTAATACCTTCCTCATTAAGCATATCACCAATAAGCTTAAGCATTGTTACCCATTCTGAGAAAATAATGATTTTCCTTTTGGTTTTCTTTACCTCAAGTTTTTCAATCAAAATATCTTTCAGTTCCACCATTTTTGGTGAAATATGTGTTTCCTTGTCAATTAAATAGGTAGAATCACAAACCATTCTCATATTGGTTAAAAGATGCATCAATTTTTGCCAATCGAAAGTAGTTTTAAATTTCTTGCTTAAAATCTTAGCAATTCCACCTGAAAAACTCTGATGATAATTGGCCTGTTCGTCTGAAAGTTTCACATAAACATTTTGTTGAATAACATTAGGCAATTGGTCAAAGACTTCAGATTTTTCTCTTCTAATTAACATTGAAGACATGCGTGATTTTAAGTTTTGAAGATTATAATAACCCCCAATCTTATTTTTATATTTTGAATCAAAAACACAATGTTGGTAAGAAAATTCCCATTGCGGTGAGAGAAAGTAAGGATCTAAAAACGATACAATTGAATACAGGTCTAAAAGTTTATTTTCTAAAGGCGTTCCAGTAATTACTAATCCATGTTTTTTATTTATCCCTTTTACAGCATTGGCAGTTTTGGTTTCATAATTCTTAATTTTCTGAGCTTCATCTAGAATTACAAAATCATATCCGACTTTATTTATAGTCGGTAAATCCCTTAAAACCGTCTCATAATTTATAATATGAAAAAATGAAGTATCCTGTAAATACAATTCATTTCGTTCTTCTGGAAAACCTTCTACCACAATTGCATTTTCATCAGAAAATTTCAATACTTCTTCACACCACTGACTTTTAACGGATGCAGGACATATAACTAAGGTTTTCTTAAAGTTAAAGAACTCCTTTTTTAATATTGCAGTGCCAATTGCTTGTAGCGTTTTCCCTAACCCCATTTCGTCGGCGATAATTACTCCTTTTTTGAAAACGCTAAATTGAATTCCTTCTTTCTGATAAGGATATAAAGTAGCATTGATTGATGAGAAATCTAATTCAGAACTATCTTTTAATTGCTCTAAATTCTGGATTTCAAAATAAGATTCAATTTTTTCAAAAACCTCATCTCTAATCTTTATTTGTTCGAAATCTCTGGATTTATTGATGAAGCCAAAAAAAGAAGCCAATTGACTTTCCTCAATGTAGTTTTTATCCCCAAAATAAGTTTCTATCAACTCCTTTTCTTCCTCCTTCATTTTCTCAGGATAAAACCAAGAAATTTTATATTCGTTTAAAGGATCAGAATAAATTTCAATAAATGGATATGTCTTCACCAGCTTCTTCACTTTAGAAGGATGATTCTCCAAATAATTAAAAAGGTACATAATGTGTTTGGTCGTACCTAGTTTATTAGTTTTCAGATCGACATTATTGATATACCCTGTTTTATTTTTAAAATTTCTAAGTGTAATCTTAAAAGATTTTCCTTTTTCGTTGATTAAAGTATGTTCTCCATGAATGTTATTTGCCAAGTTTACTTTATACTCCGCTTTTTTGGCTTTATCGGCACGTTCATCAAGCACTCTTTTCACCATTCCTTCTCGGGTATATTTTATCCCCTCAGAAAGTTCTTCTGTTTTTAAATCTACCTGAAAAACATATAAAGCTGCAATGCTGATTGCGTTCCATTCTTTATAAGAACCATTTATTTTCGATGACAATAAATCCCTCTCTCCTCTCTCAATTTCAACAAAAGTATCAGTTGTGTCACTTTCTATTTGAAGCGTTACTTTGTCCTTACCTCTAGACAAAATCACATGGTCATTTTCATCTAAAATTTCCTTTGCTTTCTCAATTTCTTGTTGAAGTTGTGAATCTTTATTTTCTTCTAATAATTTGATGGTGTTTTGAACGAGTTCGAACATAATAAATGGTGTTTTGAAAATGTGAACCAAATGTAAGTATTCAAAAATGGAGTTTTTGAATTGACAAAACAGAATTATAAAAACTTATTGACAATTTGAGTTGGAGTGTAGGAATTGGGAAGTACGAGTTCGGAACTTTATGACACCTCGAATTTATAGACACCTATTAATTTTATTTGAATAGATTAATAGGATTAATTAATGGGAAAATCTCATTTTGAAATGAAGTTCCTCTCAATTTTTCAAATAAAATCCCTCGGGCTGATGATATTGAAAAGCTCTAGTTTAAAACTGGTATGTTTCTCTCAATAATGTGGTTTAAAAAATTGAGCTGCACCTTCAGTGCGCTTAAAAACATTCACATATCAACTGAATACGATGTATCCAGTTGATATGATCTGGACTTTCAGCCCGAAAAAGAAGTTTTGATTTCGGTATCTAGCATTTTTAATCAATTACGCCTTGAAGAGGCAATGCATTTCAACGCAAGGCATCGCCTTGGGTTAGAATGTAATCTTGAACAATCCAGCGCCTTGAAAAGGCAACTCAACCCTTATTGAATTACAAAATCTAAGTCAATAACTGCGAATAATTCTCTTTTAATGGATGTTGGAGGTAAAACAGTAATATAAGATATTTATTAAAAACAAATTAACAACACTACTCTAAAATAAGTCACATTATTTTTTAGTTTATTTTTGTACCTTTCCCGCTTGAAATATTTGACAACAATTATGACACGCTATATCCTCTTATCCTTACTTCTTTTTATTGGTACTACTTTGTTTGCTCAATTTGAAGAGCATTTACTTTTAAGCAATGACAACGTTGCCTTACATCCAAAAGATTTTGTTCTTCGTGACCTAGATGGTGATGGAGATTTAGATGTGCTGAGTTGTTCCAATATTGGGCAATCTGTCTCTTGGCACGAAAACCTTGGTGCAGGAATATTTGGTCCCGTTCAGATGATAAACTCATCAGCAAATATCGGCTTGCAAGTTGAAGCATCAGATGTGGATGGAGATGGAGATTTGGACGCCTTGGTGTCAGACAATTTATGGGTATCCTGGTATGAAAATACTGGAGGGCAATTTTCAACAACTGAAAATCTTATTACATCAACTAAAGGAGTTTTTGTCTTGTTCGACTTTGATAATGATGGAGATCAGGATCTTTTTATTCAACCTTCTGGTTTTGTCAGTGGTCTTCAACTTGCAGAAAATAATGGAAATGGCACCTTCGCTTCTCCAATAACAATTAGCACTGCTCCGCAAAAAATTGGTAACATCAATAAAGGAGATGTTGATGGAGATGGAGATATAGATATCGTAAGTGTATCTCGCGATCAAGGGGGAACAAACCGAAACGTTTGTTGGATAGAAAATCTAAATCCAGGTTGGACAACACATATAATAAGTACATCAAGCACTATTGAAGAAGGTGAAATTGTACTCAGCGATGCAGACTCAGATGGAGATAAGGACATAATTTGTGCTCGGGGAGACAATAGTAATTTAACTGTATATTATAACAATGGAACTTCATTTTCCGCAGGAACTTCTTTGAATAATACTATTTCAAGTTTTTACGAACTAAAGAATGCTGATCTTAATGATGATGGTTTTGACGATCTTGTCTTGGGAAATAGCCAAAACTCATCTATTATCAATGCGCTTTATGTTTATATGAATAGCAGCTCCGGTTATACTGTTTCGAATTTATCATTCGAAAACTATACTACAACTGATATGAAGCTTGGTGACATTGATGGAGATGGAGATATAGATATTGTTTGCTCCAATCAATTCGATGAAATTGTATGGCTTGAAAATGATGGTTTAGGAAATTTTATTGAAGAACATTATATTGCAATTAGTGCTTTTTCAGTGTCAGATATAGCTTGCGTTGACATAGGAAATAACGGTCTAAAAGACATTGTATTAACAACAACAAATTCAAATAGATTACTCTATCTTCGGAATGATTTCGGTAATTTCGATTACAGAAAAAAATTATCTGCAAGAGGTGGACAGCAAGTCTTAAGCGCTGATTTCAATAGTGATGGTTTAGAAGATATGATGTCCTTTCATGCTGCTAATCCAGAAATCAGTTGGTTTCCCCAGCTAGCAGGAAGCACATTTGGAACAGCCAACACCATTTTTCAAGGAGGTTCTTTTCCAGAACACTCAATGTCAGACACTTTTGATTGTAATAATGATGGACTGACGGATATTTGTTTTATTAGAAACGAGAGAATCAGTTGGGCAATCAATAATGGTGGATCTTGGTCAACACCTAATTCTATTGGCGGAAATTATCTTAATTCAATATTTCCCGTAGATATGGACAATGATGGTTTAATAGATCTTGTATCTTCTTCGGACTTATTTAATCGCATTTATTGGTCTCAAAATCAAGGATCAGGAAACTTTGCTTCACCAAAGATACTCCTCTATACTTTTGGAAGTAATAAAAATGCGATAGTGTATGATTTTGATGGAGACAGCATTAATGATGTGCTTACCACTAGTTATTCTGATATAGCATATTACAGAGGACTTGCTGGGTTAACTTATGATACTCCAATAATCCTGACCACAGGTAGTGGACTTTCAACACTATCAGATTTAGAAGCAGAAGATATGGATGGTGATGCGATTTAGATATTATTGCCTCTTTTTCTGGCAGTGGCCATTTAATATGGATAGAAAATCTTGGTGACAATTCATTTGGAACATTACAAGTCATCTCTACTAATTACGCAAGTTCCAATGAAATTCTCATTGAAGATATAGATTTAGACGGTGATAAGGATATCGTTATTTCTTCTGAAACTGGTGGAAAGATTGCTTGGTTCGAAAATAAATACCACAGTCCGAATCAGGCACGTGGAAAACTGTTTATTGATTTAAATCAAAATGGAATTGAGGACAACACTGACGTTCCTATGCCATTTACAGAGGTAATGAGCACTCCAAATTATACTTTTGCTCATAGTTATGAAGATGGCAGATATTTCATGAATTTTGCCGATACTGCATACAATTCATACAGTATTGAACCAGAATTTTTACAAGATTGGGGAATCACAACGAGCTCACCTTCATACACTGTTATCGTAGACAGTGCTTTCGTTTTTATGGATAGTCTCGATTTCGGAATGTACCCTACCAACATTAAAGATAGCATCATTGTAGAATTTACTGGAGGTTTTCCTAGATGTAATACTGTTGCTAATTATTGGTTAGATGTTAAGAATGTAGGAACCACATTTCCTTCAGGAGTTTTTCAACTTACCTTGGATGATAGCATAAGTTATGTGGGTTCTTCAATTGCTCCAGATTCAATAATTAACCAAGATATTTATTGGAGCTATGACAGTTTGTTCTTCTTTGATATTGCCCAAATCAATCTGTTTGTTCAAATGCCTACTTTTGTAAATATGGGGAATAACTTACAAAGTATATTGCAAGTTACAGTTGATTCTTTGTCAGGTTCTGTTTATACAGCTTCTAAAACATTAAATCAAATTTTGGTTTGCGCTTATGACCCGAATGATAAAATTGCTGACCCGAAAGGAATTGAACCAGACGGAATGGGATATATTCCGCCAAGTACCGAACATCTTGATTATACTATACGTTTTCAAAATACCGGAACTGCTTCTGCAACGGATGTTATAATTACAGATCAACTTAACCCTTCATTGGATTGGTCAAGCATTGAGATTCTATCTTATAGCGACGCTTACCAACTAGATTTTCATCCAAGTGGTTTGGTTGAATTTAAATTTGAAAACATCAATCTTCCAGATAGCACCACAGATTTCTTAGGTAGTCAAGGATTCATTAAATTCCGTATTAATTTAGAAGCAGGTCTTCCAATACCGACTATTATTCAAAATGAAGCAAACATCTACTTCGATCAAAACCCACCTATATTAACCAATACGGAGACCAACACATTATTCGAATGCCAGAATTTATTAAACGATATTGCTTTCACGCAGACAGCTTGTAAGAACTCTCAAGTTCAAATCAACATCCCGGGAGAATCTACATCAACGAATTACAATTGGCAGATAAACAATGTAATTTCTCAAACAGGTGATACCTTTGACTGGTTTGCTGATACGGCTGGTATTTTTAATCTTTATCTTAGTATTAGCAATCCTTTGTGTTTCATTGATACAACTGTACAATTAAATATCATTCCAACCTCAGCTCCTACTGTATTGCCGATGGTTGAAGTATGCAACAGTGATAGTTTATTAATCTTTAATAAATTCGAATCTGTTTCAGGTGTCTATTACGATACTTTGAATTCATTTTTGGGTTGTGATAGTATTGTATCAATTCAACTCAACATACTTCCTACTTCAACAGGTATCAACTCTATTTCTGAATGTGATTCATATACTTGGATTGATGGAAATACCTACAATACATCTAACAACACAGCCACTCATATTTTAACAAATTCATTAGGTTGTGATTCATTGGTAACGCTTAATTTGATAATAAATCAATCAACTTCAGGTACAGATTTTCAAACTGCATGTAATTCTTATACTTGGATTGATGGCAATACATACAGCACATCTAACAATACCGCCACTCACATTTTAACAAATTCATCAGGTTGTGATTCACTTGTTCAGCTAGATCTTACAATTAATAATGTTTCAGAAGTAACAACTTCGCTTAATGGTGCAACTATTACAGCAAACAATAGTAATGCGACTTATCAATGGTTAGATTGTGATAGTAGCAACATGGTTATTAATGGAGAAACGAACCAATCTATTACCGTTATTAATAATGGAAACTATGCTGTTGAAATAACCGAAAATGGTTGTGTAGACACCTCAGAATGTGTTACAGTGAACTCTGTTGATGTTATGGAAAATAGCCTTGAAATTAAAATAGCTGTTTATCCAAACCCGAGTGATGGTAAATTTAAAGTTGACTTAGGAAAAATTTACAGTAATTTAGAAGTAACACTTACAGATTCAAAAGGTAAAATAATTCAAAATAAAGAATACACAAGTACACAATTATTTGATTTAGAGATAGAAGAACCTTCAGGTGTTTACATATTAATGATCAAATCAGGAGTTGAAGAAGCAGTGATAAGATTGGTTAAAAAGTAATTTTTGATTTTCGTAAAAGGAGACTTTAAAGTGGAGGGAAATGTACTTTAGATTTACTTTTTGTGAAGGTATTTAATAAAGAGGGTCAATTTTATTTTGGTGTACTACTTCTTAGGATTCCCATTATGATAATCTTAAAAAGAGCTGTCCTTACAGGACGAATTATATCGTTATAGTATTTCAACCCAAGGGCGATGCCTTGAGTTGAAATAAGCTGCCCATTCGAGCGCGATTTGTTAGATTTTTTTTCATAATTAGATTACCAAGATAGAACGTTAATTACAAGTTTTAGCATTGTATTTTTAAATAATTACATGTGAGAATAGTATCAATTAACCTTGCAGAGTTAAACTTTATGAAATAGGAAGAAGGTTTCATGATTGTTATCGGGATTCAACACATCCTGCTGAATAAGTAATATAATCCCTCGTATTGAAAGGACAATTCAATTTTTTTAAGGTTAAAATCACCTAGCATTAATAAAGTAATGTCATTGCTAAACAATCACTCTCTTTTTATACTTTCGAAAATATAAAACCAATATGATTATCAACTAAAAATGAAATACTTAACTTTAGATATAATAATGATTATGATTCATAATTATTAAGTTAATAAAAAAACATTCTAAAAAGACAAAACCCCTAAGACATTGATACGTCTTAGGGGTTTCTGTTCCTCCAGCCATAGAGGCGTTTTGTAAATGCGGTCTGGATGGGACTCGAACCCACGACCTCCTGCGTGACAGGCAGGCATTCTAACCAACTGAACTACCAGACCAAAACTTATGATTTCTCTTTCGAGAAACGCTGACTACAGTCAGCTCAAACTTATTTTACTAAGCTCTTTAATTTTGTATTGTTCACTTGCTTTCGCAATTTACTTTTTCAAACTTTCTTTCTTTCCTTACCGTTGTAAGTGCCTTTCTTGTTTCATTAGGCGAGTGCAAATATAAGTAACTTTTTTCCATCTGCAATGGTTTTTTTAAAAATAAATAAACTTTTTTCAATCTTTATCTAAACGGTATTGAAATACAGTGAATTAAGAAAATATTATTTTTAGTTCTTTTTTTCGTCATCTTTGATCTCTTCAAAATCCACATCTTCCGCTTCTCGATATCCTCCTTCAACTATATGAACCTTCCCTTTCTCACTATCACTTTTCTCCTTCGCTCTTTTGAAAGAATCATTATTTTGATTGAAACGTTTCTCGTCATCCGCACTCTTCTTCGTCGCCATAAGTCGGCTGATGAAACGTACGATAACAAATATTGCAATGATGATTAAAACCATCCTAATCGTTCCTGGAATACTTAATAAAATCATATTACATCAATTTTAATATATATACTTCTGTAAAGCTCTCGGGTTAAAATTAAAAAAGTCCAGACTATAATCGCCTGGACTTTTTTATAAAATTCTCCCAGTTCTAATAAAAGAACAATCTTATTTTGAAAGGTATAAATTTCTTTCCGCAAATATCTTTCTGAAGAAAGGATCTTTCAAATCTTTGATGAAGTGAATTGCCTCTCCTGTTGATTTCATCTCAGGTCCTAATTCTTTGTTCACATTAGGGAATTTGTTGAAAGAGAATACTGGAATTTTAATCGCATACCCTTCTTTCTTAGGTTGGAAATTAAAATCAGTTACCTTATTCACTCCTAACATTACTTTCGTTGCATAGTTCACATAAGGTTCGTCATACGCCTTCGCAATGAATGGAACAGTACGGGAAGCTCTTGGATTCGCCTCGATAACAAATACTTTGTCGTTTTGAATTGCGAATTGAATATTGATCAATCCTACGGTTTTCAATGCCAAAGCAATCTTTACAGTAATGTCTTCAATTTGTTGCATTACTAAATCTCCTAAATTGTAAGGAGGCAATACACCATAAGAATCTCCAGAGTGAATTCCAGCGGGTTCTATATGCTGCATTACACCAATAATGTAAACATTTTCACCATCACAAATTGCATCTGCCTCCGCCTCTATTGCTCCTCCTAAAAAGTGGTCCAAAAGGATTTGGTTTTCTGGCATTTCATGAAGAATATCCACAACATGATGCTCTAACTCTTCTTTATTGATTACAATTTTCATTTTCTGACCTCCTAATACATAAGAAGGACGAACCAATAAAGGGAATCCAAGTGTGTCAGAAAGCTCAATTGCTTGTTCAGCGCTTTCCACAACTCCAAATTCTGGATAAGGAACGTTATTTTCTTTCAATAATTGGGAGAAACGACCTCTGTCTTCAGCTAAATCTAAAGCATCATAACTCGTTCCCATAATTTTGATTCCGTAACGCTCTAATTTCTCAGCCAGTTTCAATGCTGTTTGTCCACCCAATTGAACAATTACTCCTTCTGGTTTCTCATGACGAATAATGTCATAAATATGTTCCCAGAAAACAGGTTCGAAATACAATTTATCTGCTGTATCGAAATCTGTAGAAACAGTTTCAGGATTACAGTTGATCATGATGGTTTCATATCCTGCTTCTTTCGCAGCCATGACTCCATGTACACAAGAATAATCGAATTCAATTCCTTGACCAATTCTATTTGGACCAGAACCTAAAACAACAATTTTCTTTTTCTCCGTTACTTCGCTTTCGTTTTCTAATTCGAATGTTGAGTAGTAATAAGGTGTTTGTGCTGGAAATTCTCCTGCACAAGTATCCACAAGTTTATAAACCCGTTGAATCCCCATTTCTTCTCTCTTCGAATAAACTTCCGACTCTAAACAACGCAATAAATGCGCAACTTGTCTATCGGCATATCCTTTTTGTTTGGCTTCATAAAGCATCTCTTTAGAAATATTTCCTAAGTTGAACTTCTCTATCTTGCGTTCTAATTTTACTAAGTCTTCAATCTGACGTAAGAACCAAACATCAATTTTTGTTTTCTCATGAATACGATTAAAAGGAATTCCCAATTTAATAGCATCATATATATGGAATAGTCTGTTCCAACTTGGGAACTCTAAACTTTCTAAAATCGCATTCTGATCTGTTAATTCTTTTCCGTCCGCTCCTAAACCATTTCTACCAATCTCAAGAGACTGACAAGCTTTTTGAAGCGCTTCTTGGAAATTACGACCAATCCCCATTACTTCTCCAACAGATTTCATTTGAAGACCTAATTTACGATCTGCTCCTGGAAATTTATCAAAGTTCCAACGTGGAATCTTCACAATTACATAATCTAAACTTGGCTCGAATAAAGCCGAAGTAGTTTTTGTAATTTGATTGTCTAATTCATCTAATGTATAACCAATCGCCAATTTCGCAGCAATTTTCGCAATAGGATAACCCGTTGCTTTTGAAGCTAACGCAGATGAACGAGATACACGAGGATTAATTTCAATCGCAATAATTCTTTCTTCTGCATCCGGAGAAACAGCGAATTGAACGTTACATCCACCAGAGAAATTACCTACAGAACGCATCATTTTGATGGCCATGTTTCTCATTTCTTGGAATGTTGTATCAGACATTGTCATTGCTGGAGCTACAGTAATTGAATCTCCTGTATGCACTCCCATTGGGTCAAAGTTCTCGATTGAACAAATAATAACAACGTTATCATTCTTATCGCGCAACAATTCCAATTCAAATTCTTTCCATCCTAAAAGTGCTTTGTCAATCATCACCTCATGAATAGGTGACGCGTGTAAACCAGCATCTAATAAGTTGTCAAATTCTGTTTCATTATAAACTACACCTGCTCCTGCTCCACCCAAAGTGAACGAAGAACGAATACATAAAGGGTATCCAAATTCTTGTGCTACGCTTTTTCCTTCAAGGAAAGATTTTGCTGTTTTTTGCGGTGCCATTGGAATATCAATTTGCTCCATCAAATTACGGAAGTCCTCACGGTTTTCCGTAATTTCAATCGCAGCGATATCCACTCCAATAATTTCGATATTGTTTTCCTCCCAAATTCCTAGCTCATCACATTTCATGGCTAAGTTTAATGCAGTTTGACCACCCATTGTTGGCAATACCGCATCAATATTGTGTTTGGAAATTATTTCACGAATGCTTTCAGGCTCCAGTGGCAAAAGATAAATATTATCCGCAACTACTTTATCGGTCATAATGGTCGCTGGATTCGAATTAATCAAAGTAACTTCGATTCCTTCTTCTCTCAAAGATCTTGATGCTTGTGATCCCGCGTAATCAAATTCACACGCTTGACCAATTACGATAGGTCCACTTCCAATTATTAAAACTGACTTAATTTTCTCGTTCTTAGGCATTCCAATTTTTCTTTATGCTTTTGATGTAAAAGCGTTCTACAAATCGGACACAAATTTAATTCATTTTTACTACTTTTATAGGTATGCATAGGTTTATTATGCCTATTTTTTGCTTTATAATTGAATATAGAAAAATCATTGGCCTAAAATAACATCTAAACATTGAAAAGGAGTTGAACAAAATGGAACAAGAAATTAGAAATGTAACGCTTGATGACATGAAACTTTCTTATGAAGTTTATGGAGAAGGAAATACCGTAATCCTCTGTTTTCATGGGAACGGTAGGTCGGCAGAAGACTTTCGTTTCTTAGAGAGAAAGAGCCGAAAAATCATTTCTGTTCACCTCTTTTTACATGGATATTCAACTTTTTCTCCGAGTAGAATTCATGAAGATTTAATCACTACTGAACATGTTGAAAAATTGTTAAAAAAATTATTAACAAAAGAAAAAGTCAAGGATTTTCATTGGGTTGCCTATTCTCAAGGTGGACGTTTTACATTAAGCGCATTTCCTGCTTTCGCTCATCGCGTAAAAAGCATGTTTTTAATTGCTCCAGATGGTTTAGACGATAATAATTTCTACAGTTGGTCGCAGAGACAATGGTGGACAAGGAAACTGTTCAAACGTTGGGTAGAAAAACCCGAAGAATTAATGAAAATCTCTCGAGGTTTGGCAAAAGTCAAAATCATTCATCCTAAATTGGTCACCTTTCTAGATTTCTATACTTCAGATCAAGAGAAATTTGAAATGGCTTATAAAACTTGGAGTGCATTTAGAGATTTAAGGCCTTCGAATGAAGAAGTGAAACATGTGCTTGACAAACATTCCATTAATTTCAATATGATAATTGGAGCACATGATAAGATCATTACTTCCAAAAGTGCGACACAGTTTCTAGAAAAAATAGATCAATCTGAAGCGTTGAAAATAATCCCTTATGGACATGATATATTTAAGCCACACATCGAAAAGGAACTTTTGGCCTTGATGCCATTTGAAGATTTTGATTAATAATGCGAATCAAGGGTTAAAACATATATGAGATAAATGCGGCGGTCAGTTTTCCAAATACATGAACTAGCAATCCCTTTGTAGATCTTACCTTACTAGCCTTTTGTATGTCAGTCTTCTCA
>Ga0314774_1000784_pt1 | contig 22733 bp, 21 predicted proteins | sample MetaGCBIA2018_FD_204515 | JGI IMG/M metagenome (GOLD analysis project Ga0314774, IMG submission 204515) | Cryopeg brine microbial communities from Beaufort Sea near Barrow, Alaska, United States - CBIA 2018 | ecosystem: Environmental > Aquatic > Marine > Coastal | place: USA: Alaska | collected...
ACCGTCGTATTTCACGAGTAGCATCGTTCAACGCAGTGGATCGCATGACAATGGAGGCGATCCAGGCGGCGTATCCAGAAACCGTCGACGACAACTTCCCATTGGCGTCGTTCACTAAGGACCCTTCGGATCAGAACCTACTGGCATCGATGGAATCGTTCGCCATGGCTAAGAAGATTGCCATCGCCGCCGTCGGGGCCTTGCTTGGCAGCGTTCTGTTCATGTTGGTTAAGTTGTTCCGCACCGACGGGGCCGAAGCTCGGGCTCAAAAGGTCGATAAACAAGTAAGCGACATACGGGAGAAAGACAAGACCATCGAAAAGATGATCAAAGAAGCGCAAGAAGCGAACCTGGATGCCAAAGATAAAATCCTTCTGAAAGCCATCGAGTCCAACAACTATTTAGACTACGCCCAAGACCTGAACTTGAGCAAGGCGAGTAGTCAAGGTAAGATCTATCTGGACGCGGTGTCTCAGAACGGCGATATCTTCCGCTTGTTGGAGAAGTGGTCACGCAGCATCCACAACCACTACACCAGCTTCGGCGCCCGCGTCAATACATTGACGGATATGATTGGGACCATGTACGACTTGGACGCTAAGAATGTGGACAAGTTCATCAAGGACCTCGATGCGGCGACTCTGGATAAGGACGATCCCTTCTTTGAAGACATGGCCGAGATCAACAACACGATGCAGAACTTCCTGCGCGGGGCCAACGGTGAGTACAGCACCTTCTTAGCCAGCAGTGTGTTTGACACCAGAGAGTTCTATGATCTGGCGTTGCACGACGATCGTTGGATGGACAGAGTCAGCAAACTGTCCCCCAGCGGTGAGAAGCAGTTGGAGAAGAACCTGGATCGGATTGAGAAAGACGCTCAAGCGTTGATTGAGGGCAAACGTGACGCTACTCTGTCGGCTAAGATCGCTAAACGGCGCCACCGCTTGGACGAGGACGGTAACCTTGAATTGGACGCCATCACCTCGAACCTCAACGTGGAACGCGCCGTGAAGAACGCGGAATTGGCTATCCGGATGGAAGTTCAGTATTTAAGGGTGTATCGCATCTCCTTAGGACGGGTACTGTACTTCTACCAGATGACGTCTCTGAAAACTTTGGAGATGAACAACCTGCGTACGAAGTTGTTGCGGGAAATGCTTAACCGAGCCACAGTCGGTTAAGGGCCATGCGGCATAAGGAGGGACCCAATGGGCCCCTCCTCTTTTTTTTTTGACTTAGCTGCGGTGCCGTACGAATTCAACGGTGACGTCGTCTTGTACCGTTAAATCTCCGTTAGGTAACACCTCCAAACGCTTGCGTATACCTAAACGAGTTGAGTCATCTTGAAGCGACAGCATCTCATAATTGTTGTCACCCCCCAGGCCGCTCACCACCACATCCAACACGTCCTCCCCCACGCGATCTTTGATTCGTCTGGACATGGTGGCCACCGAGATGGTCTCCTCCCCCAAGACGTCGTTGATGACCGACACAGCCGTCTTTGACAATTCGCTGCGCAGTTCGACGTTGTCGTACCCAATTCTAGTCAAGTAGAACTTCACCCGGAACGCTTGATCGGCAGTGATGCCTGTAGACACACCGTCTTCCACCAAGACTCGGACGTTCCCCAAGGACACCTGTGGGTAGTACCACAACTGCGTGTTCTCCAAGAGTCGATTTTGGATTGAGCGGATGTCGTTACTGACCCAATCGACGATGGTTTCAGTGACCGATCTGGCGTAGGCACCTACTGCTCGATCAGTTGCCAAGGCAAAAGACCCCTCAAAGAGCAGCAACTCCACCTGACGCAGCATGGTTCTTCCACCTTGAGAGATAGGAGACCCTTCGTTGTCTAACTTGGCGTCGCCTTTGCGGTGCTTGTAGATGACACTCCCTTCGCCGTCCAACACCGCATCGCCCTCCTCGTGTAGGATGGTGTAAGACATCTGTTGAGTTTCTTCGTCGTATCCCAACTCAATGGTACCTGTCGCAGGGTCGCGTTTGTACACCCTCGTCTCATAGGTAGCGGGAATGTCATCGGCGTACAGAACGTAGTTCAACGACCCCGCTACACTCCGCGCTCTTGACCACAGTCCTTCCAGGACCTCACCAAACTTTACTTTCAACGCTTCTTGGATCACCACGTAGGTGTCGTCGGGGAGTAAGAATGCGCCTTTGCGTTCGTCAAGTACGCTGGCCTCCAGTCCGTCGACGCCGTAGTCAGAAACGATGTATTGTAGATCCAGAGTGGTGTCCAGACCCATGCCGGTCTTTCGATTCTCCAAGTCGTACATCTTAAACGTGGTCATCTGAAGTTGATGTTGGTCGTCCACGTCAAAATTACTACCCAAGTCAAACTCGAAGATGAATTCATCCCCCTCAGTTCGACCCACCAAGGTCCCGTTTAGATACGCTCGGTCCACTTCCCCATCGGGGATGTAACTGAGTTGGGCGTGGAGTTGACCGTCGTCCAGTCCTTTCATGAGGTCACCACTGCGCGTAACCACCGCCAACGTGTACCCGGTTTGGGTTTTGTCAATGCCGTACCGCATGGTGGCCACTTCTAGACGCGCCGTTTGGTTCTCCGCCACGAACTGTTTGCTGTACACACTAGGACCGTCTAGAAAGTACGCGCGACAATCGAATTGACTGCCCGTGGCATCCAGCACGTAGTGGAACGGTGTATAGACATACTGACTCTCAGTCAGGAGCTGCGACTTGGCTTCTGGCGAGGCGTCAGTCAAAGCTTGACGTTGGTAGTTATTCAGAGCCCCAAGGATTCCTTGTACGACTTGAAAGAACATCCCTGAGTCTAACGTGACTCGTTCGCCGTTGTCGTAGACCGAATCCAATGGCGACAGATTGGTCATACTCTCTTGCAGCATACCAACGGTGCAACCAATGGCCGTACTCAACGCGTCCGACGTGGGGATGGGTAAGGCCCGGGTGGCCAGGTATACCCGATTCGTGATGTTGTCCACGTCCTTCACGATGGAGTACCCAAGGTTGTCTACTTGCGCATCCAGTTGAGCGGGCGTGATCGGCACCTGGATTTCACCCAAAGCGTTGTTGATTACCCGGGCTCTCAGTTCTTCGTAAGTCAGTCGATCGCGACCACCACGCACCCGACCAGTGGAGAACAGCGTCATGGTGGTAAACGATCGGATCGGTGCTGCGAACACGTTTTCCGTCTTAGCCAGATCTCGCCAATTGGCCTGAAAACTTCTCGGCTCGTACCGCTCCAGCGACATCTCAACGTTACCTTGGGTGGTGTACACGTCCACACGAATGCCTCTAGGCATCAGTCCCCGGGTGAAGTAGATCTGAGGAACCGAGACTTGCAATTGCTGCCCGTAGACCTTCAACTTAGCCGTCGCAACCGTAGGGTCATAGACCTGTTCGGAATGGGTGGTTTTGATCTCTTCCCATTCCCCGTTAGACCCACTGGAGACATACACCCGAGCGTAGTAGAATTGTTCTGTGAAGGTGTAGAGGTTGCTGAACCCGCTGGAGGGATTCAATTGATCGTAGTGATCCGTCAGCTTGAACTGCAACATGGGAACCCGAATCACCAAAAGTTCGATGTGACTCAATTCCCCCGCACCCGCTGCCATGCGGGCCACATCCCAATCCAACAGATTCGACTCCAGGGTTTGCAAAGGACTGAGTCGGGCGACGTCGTAGACCACCTGCACGCCGCCGTGTGACATCACTCGAATCTCAATGGGGTACTGGAGCGTGAACGTCACGTTCTCTACCGTTACTTCTGTGTCCCGAGGAATCACCATTTTCTTTATACCACTGCCATCGTCAATGGCCCGATCTAGAATCTCAGGCATGCTGAGCATCATCGTCAGCTCGGTTCGAGCTGGGGCGGCGAACCGGTTGGCGTAGTCCACATCGGCCATGTGGTGATACAGCTCTTCTTCCGACTGGGCCAACGACGGGTACTGTCGACGAATCAGCGCCTCGTTGCGCTGCATGCCCGCGGCCCCCACGGTACACGCACTTTCCATTAGAAACACAAACGGGTTAGAGGGGTCTACCACGTCGTAACGATTGTCGATCATTGACTCCATTGCTTGCAGCACCACCCGTTGGATAGCCGCTGGGTTGGCCCGCAGGTCGCCGACCTCACTCATCAATTCAGTTACGGTCTTCATGAAAATACCTCTGTGTAATCTTCAAGGCTCACGTACCACTCCAATTCCAAAGTGGATGGGTCAATGCGCGGATACCCGTGGAAGTTGAACGCGTCCATTTCCGAGGGCTTGAGTTTTTGATACGTGGTATGCCGAAGGTTGTCTCCCATCCCGGGATTAAAGTACGACACGGTCAGGTTAAACTCATTGTACAAGATGGGGTCTTGGTACTCGGCTCCCACGCAGCGGAACGGAATCGAAATCTGATCGTTCGTATCCGAGTAAGGCGTCTCATTGGCAAAGTTAAAAGCGGCGCCCAAAGGCGACGCCAATGGGAAAGCCACGTTGGCGCACCCGATCTTCTTAACGTACCGTTTTGATTTGTCCAACACCAACCGCCAAATCCGAGACTGATAGTCGATTTCGTTCTCAATCACTTTGTCTGGATAAGGTACCATGTCACCTGAATAGACGTTGCCCATATACCGAGTCCAATAATGGAACAATGCGGTAATAGGGTCTCCTTCCACATTCGCAAATGAGGCGGTGATGTCAAACGTGTTGTTGATCTCAGCCACGTCATCGACGATGCTATAGGATTCTTTGCGCATGCCCTCAGGGGCCGTGTAGGCGTTCACCGTCAGGTCCGGAAACCCCGAGACGTTCACCAATGTATTGGTAAGAACGGTTATGAACGCCTGCTTCGGATCGAAGAGTCGACTACTCAGAGCCAGCCGCGGGTCCAACATAGAGCGGATCGCACGATACATCGATCCAGGCTCTTCATCCAGTAGAGGTAATAACTGCCTATCAGCTAAGACGTTATTGTATGTCAGGTTCAATTGAGGCCGTGTAAACAGAGTCAGACCTTGATGGTCTGTATTTTTCTGAAAGGCGGCACCAGCGTTCCGGTGATCCAAACCATTATACACATCGGCCATTGCGCCGTATGTTCGTCCGAATCCGGAAGCCCGCGATACTCGGTCGATCTCGCGACGACGATTGGGCGTGGGACGATCTTCAATATCGGTGGGGTCAACCATTATTTCGTTCTCCAATCATGACTTAAGGAAGCGGCTATGTTCGATAGTAAATCAGTGGTGACGGCTCTTGAGTTCTCATCACAAATCCCGGAGATGATGCGGGCAGCAAAAGGCGGTTCTCTGATCGAGTACACCCGTCCGACACGCGTTGAACCAATGACCTTGGTTGATCTTCGTGCGGCGCAGTTGCCTTACATTGATGAGATTCTCAGTGCCGGTTTGAATATCTTCTCGGCGTACTACCTCCAGGCAGTCAGTCTGACTGTTGAGGTTGGTAACGTTAACGTACTTAAGTTGCTGGACAAGTTTAACCCCAAGCGGGATCTGGGTCGGGCTGCAGGCGATGGTGCCAGTTATCTGGCAAAACGTCTGTCTGCGGAATCGTTTAAACACGGCCTTCCTTTTCCAGGACACGACGATGGCGGCATCACGCAATCTCTGGAAGCACGTCAAGACGACCTTGAGGCCATTCGAAAAACTGACGCCGACAAGCAAGAAAACGTCAGCGTCGGTTCAGGCTCCATTCGCGATCTGAATGAGAACGGGAACCTCTCTGTAGGTAAACTATTGGAGATCACTGTTAAAAGTGAGGGACAAAGCGCTACCTTCCCAGTGCAGGTGCGTTTGATGGTCAGTACCTTGCGGCCAGACCTCATGGCTCATACTTTATCGCTTGGAGCCAAGAAGACCGGGGTGAAAGAGCGTTACCATCAGTGGCGTTCAGGTCAGTTGAAGTTCTGGCGCGATCTTGTTATGGCTCAGGACCTGATTGACGAACACCGTAAGAACCTGGTCAATGACTCAGGCGGTTTCTACAAATCTCAGTCCAAGCGCGGGTCAAGTAACAAACTGGCCGGTCTACTGTCCATGAACCCATCCATCGGTACGGCTTCGGCATTGATTGTGATGACCACCGACACGGCTAAGGATCTGGAACGTGCTGTGCGTGGCCGCTTGAAAGATTTCAAGACGCGGGAAGAGATCTTTAAGAACACACTCAGCATGATGATCTTCGTGATCGACCCAGACTACGAGCAGGTCACTATGTATCACCAAAGCATTGAAGAGCCTACTGAAGTGTCGATTCGTCAACTTCAGCGTTCAAACAATCGCGGTGGCGGTCCGGACATCATGGAAATTCTCAACGCCTTCCGTCAGGCCAAGTCACCCACACTGTAAGGTCGGGATAACGCATGAAGATTGCAAAATACGTTCAGTCACTGCTTCCGAGCATTGAGAAGAAGTCGATCCGTAAGAACCTTGACGACCTGCGGACCGAACTGCGTGACCACACTCTCCCGCCGTTTGAGACGTCTTACGAGATGTTGAAGCGTTGGACCTTTAAAGACAAGTTCACACAGGACATGGACAAGAAGTTTCCTCGGGAAATCAAGTCACGCTTCCGGGGGAACTACGTCGAGGTGACTTACTTCATCTTGAACCGCACCCTGGAGAATCTGACTACCCTCGAAAAGCTGACCGATCAACTGTACGGTCCAGACATTGTTCGTTCGGCGGTCAGTTACAGCGAGTCCCAACTGCTTCAATTGATTGAGGCGGTGTCCTTTGCTGCTCAGTATGCCCGTAAGATGCTGATCTACACCTTGGCGCAAGAAGTGGATCTGTACCGCGACAACAACCTACGCGGCAGTGAGATGACCAAAGCGGAGATCAACTGGTTGCACAATAACCAGATGGTGTTCATGTTGGTCTTACGAGCTCTGGATCATTCCGGTAAAGAGTACGAAAAGATCTTTGCTGACATCCCAGACATCAACGTCGATGGCGACAATGTCGATGCAGTGGCCGCGGCGGTTGGGGTTAAGAACCTCGATCCCCTAAGTCTGGGCGTTCACGGACTCGTCTTGAACCCAATCTACCACGTTCGGATCGCCTTGACCGACTGGCAGGTGGCTCGCTACGACTCCGCGAAAGAAGAGCGGAAGATGCTCGAATACCAACTTCTGGATTTGAAGAACGCCCTCGACAACAAGCAAGACCCAAAGCTCGAGAAAGCGTTGGAGTACACTCAGGACCGCGTGTCCCGGCTGAACTTCAAAATCCGGAAGATGGAGGAGGAGGCACAAGACTGATGTCATCAGGCCAAATTCACATCTATTATCCGCGTGGCTTCCGACGGCTCCAGCATGGCGACATGCCGACGAACCTTCAGAACGACCACTCGGTCTTAAACGCTGACGGGCACCAAGTGGTGTATTCCAACGGCGACGCCGAAGTGACCGAACTGTACCGCCGCTGGCGTTCCAGTGAAGACACGGCGTCTTGGGCGTACGTCGAAGCAGTCTTGACGTGCGCCAAGCGCTTGATGCCAGATCTGCCCAGCTTCTTTTACTTCCAAGGGAAGAACGCTCGGTTACACGGGTGGGGGTTTGATTTCCTATGTGAGGTTATCAACTACATCACCCGTGGTAGTAGCATGATGACTCAACCGTTGTCGGCGTTGGAGTTACTCGACGACCACCCAGAACGTAACGCCGCTGCAACGCACAACCGAGTCGTACCGCAGCCTCCCAGGAACGCGGGTCCGAACGACGCATTGGTCTTTTGGCTGATGCATCGCAGTGGGTTTGAACACCTGGTAGAAACGTTGTTTGTGTTCTTCGGTCCAGCACGAGTTGAGAAAGAAGCGGAACTTCCAGTCCGGACCCTGTCTGAGCGTCGATTGACCAAAGGGTGGATGAAGATTTCAAGTGAATAATGGAATAGTATGTCGGAGCAGGCGGTCCCGGGACCGCTAACCTCCTCGAGTACCTATCACGATGTCTGACTACATCAAGTGATCCTTAATTGCAATTAGGAGCAAGTCAATATGTCACGTCTTTTTCGTACTGCGTTTTCTCAGGAAGACAACCAGCCGGCCGTAGCAGCACACATCGACCCTTTGGTCGCTGAGCTGGGTCTGGAATCCGCTACCGTTGACATCAACGAAGCGGGCTATGAAGTTCAAATGGCTGAACTCCAGCAAGAAGAACTTGAACACGCCCACGCCTCTCTGGAAGCGATCGCATGTTCTTTGGAAGGTCTCCTGACCGCTGACGAGCGCGGCCTTGATCGTGTGTCTGCTGAAGGCTACCAGCACGCCGTTACCGCTATCTTGGGTGACAGCCTGCCGAACCCAGTTGCGTCCATGGAATCTTTCGGTGGTGAAAGCGAATGCGCTGAAGCAACCAAGCTTTCGTTGGAAGGCCTGAAAGAAACCCTTCAGAAAATCTGGGCCGGCATCAAGCGTTCTATCGAGAACGCCATCCGTGCTACTGCGGATTTCTTTGCCAAACTGTTTGGCGGCGTGGAGAAGCTTCAAGACCGCATCAAGTCACTCCAGCAAGACGTTGCCGAGAAGCAGAAAGCCGGCGCTAAGTCCACTGGCGAGTTCAAGGTTCCTGGTGTTGACGCTCTTCAATTGAGCGGCAAGGTCGATAAGAAGGTCATCGAAGACGGTGCCCGTGTTGTTATGGCGAACGTTGCTGACACTGCAGACGCCCTACAAACCGCCGCTGAAGATTACTACAAGGGTCTGGTTGACTTCTACAGCAAGAAGCCCGACGACGCCTCTGGTCTCGAAGCTGAGCACAAGAAAGCTAAGGCCAAAGTTGAAAGCATCAAGATCTCCACTGGCGAATTGCCAGGCGGTAAGGCCTTTGAAGTTTCTTCTAAGACTGAAGGCGACATGGAAACGGTTTCCGTTCCGAAGCTGATTGACTTCGCTGGCAAGAAAAGCGCGCCTGGCGATTTCAAGATGGATGCCTTCTCACTGAAAGACATCGAGAAGCTCCTGGGCGAAGCAGCCAAGTTCGCAGATGAAATGGCGAAGAAAGAAAAGCGTCGTGAAAACCTGAAATCGGCTCGTCAGGACACCGTGAAAGCGGCTGAGAAGCTGGTTGCCGAGAGCGACAAGCTGTCCGACAAGTGGAACCAGGCCAAGTTGAACTGGGCCCTGAAGTCTGCCAACAAGGACTTCTCTTCTACGATCGCCCGTGTTGACGGATACGTCTTCAGCTACGTGCGTGCACTGCTGGCGCTACTGAACGCGTCTTTGGGTACTTACGGCGAAGCGTCTAAGGAAGACAACAGTGCCGGTTCTCAAGAAGAAAACGATGCCGGCGCCAAAGAAGGCGATGACAAAGAAGGCGAAGGTGAGGGCGAAGCGTCCGACGAAGGCAAGTAGTAATCTTGCACCTTAGTTGAGTAATAAAAGAAGGGACCTTCGGGTCCCTTCTTTTTTTGCCTTGATGGTATAGTCAACTACCACTACTTCAATAACGAATAGGAATTCAGACATGTCTACGTTGCGTGAAATAGATCTAGTAACCATCGAGGGCGAGTTAGTTACATCGAATAATGCGTTCGGTATGGAATCGTTTGGACTGGACATGTTATCTACTGCATTTGAAAGCCTAGATACCATCGCAACGTCGCTAGAGAATTTAGTCGATCGTGAAACACCTATGTCCCCGGCATGTGCGTCTGCTTATCAAGTTGCTATTCAGTCGGTCAGTGGTGGCGCTTTACCCCACGATCTGATTTCATTGGAAGCATACGAGGGCGATGATCTGGCGCAAACTACTTTCTCATTGGAAGCTCTGAAAGAAACGCTGATCAAACTGTGGGAAAAACTAAAACTGACCATCAAACGCGCCATGCAAGCGGTCTCAGACTTTATCGCTAAGTTGTTTGGCGGCGTGAAGAAAATGGGAGACCTCGTCACACGAATGACACTGCGCGCAAAGAAACTTAACGGCATTAATGGTGAAGGAACTGTCTCAGTTGACAATATCGACCGGTTGATGTTAGGTAACGCAGTTAATGAAAGGGTTATTGAGAGGGGATTGAAAGTAATTTCTCGAGAGTTTTATACAGCCACTGAGGAATACGCGGGCATCGTTGGACTGTATCAAAAGCAAGTAGATCAACTGCTGTCAGGATCGGGTCCAATACTCACCTCCGACATGGAGGCGTTTGCGGAGAGTGAATTGGTACTTACTCGGGAAACCATGGGCCTGTTTCGTAAATATGAGAGCACCCAAGAACTACCAGGCGGCCGTGCCCTTAAGTTCAAAACCACCGGCAGTTGGTTCGACAGCAAGCAGGTCATTAAAGGCATCGATATCGTAGACCATCCCAACGTAAAGAACCCGCCTAATCGCATAGAGATCAAAACCCCCTCCGCCAACTGGGTAGTAGACCGATTAGAAGACATCGCGTCCGTAGTTAACACTATTCAAAAAGACGAGCGATTAAAAAAGGTACAAGCATTCGTTGACCGACAGGTCGATCTAAATAAAGCCATGACCGAACGAGTCAAGAGTGCAGGTCAATTTGAGAAAGAGTTGACCAAGAGCAATAAAGACACCACTAAAGCTGCAATGAGTTCTATGCGTCGCGATTACATCCTAACAGTCACTCGGTTAGACACGTACACGTTCCGATACCTCAGGGCGGTGTTATCGCATTTATCTACCGTACTAGATAAGTTAGAATCAACTTCTGAGAAAGACGTTTGATTCATTGCCCGAAGGAAGCGTCGAATGAAACAAGTTAATTTACTCAGTGAAGTGCAATGTGAACTACGTTTGCAAGGTCACTTTGAAGGCTGCGACTACGCGGCCCTTCAATTGGAGTCACTTGCCGATCGGGGCGAGGCTTTGACTGACGTGGCCATCGTATACAAAGACGTGTCGTTGGAAGATGGATCGGTTGCCCTGCAAGACATCTTTGGGGCGATCTACGAGCAACAAGCCAGTCAACGCACCGTAAGTATGGAGGTCATCAAAGAGGCCCTGGAGAAGATCTGGCAGGCCATCAAGAACGCCATCTGGCGATTGATCCGGGCCACCAAGGACTTCTTCTACGATCTCTTGAAAGGTACCCGGGGAATGTTGAAGAAGATCACCGCTTTACGGGATAAGGTTGAGTCGGTGAAAGCAGCTGGACTAATGGCTCCTACCAAACCGATCACGGTCACTGGAGGGTCACGACTCCACATGGGCGGTACCATTGACGTTAAGGAACTGATCGAGGGGGTGGAGAACGGCGTCACCATCTTGAGTCAAACCAAGACACTGTATCTGGAAGGGGCATTCGGGTTGGTTGATTCGCTGGAAGGTCTAACCGATCGTTTGTTGAAAGTCGACGAGCGCTCAGCAGCCTCGCTTCAGACCGACATACGAGCGTTGTCTACCTACCCGTCTCAGATCTCAGTCGACATGGACTCGTTGATGAAGTCTCTACGTTCCCGTGAGTTACCGGGTGGGAAACTCGTTGAGGTGGAGTTGACTAAGTATACTCCCCGAGGCATTCCTAGAGGCATGCCGGATCTGGCGATGGTGGATTATCAGAAACGAACGAGTTACCGTGAGCGCGACCAAGTGCCCGTACCGGAATTGGACGACCTCAGTGAATTATTGGATCGGACGGAAGAGTTGGTCAACGTTATGGTCGAATCCAACGAGCGTAGCGACACCCTGGCAACGCGTTACGAACGGGTGGTGGAACGAGCAGAGGACCTGTTCGATCGTCAGTCGATCATGTTTAAGCTGAAAGAATACATGCACGAACACACAGTCGAGTTATTGATGCGCTTCTATCAGATGGCCATGCCTACCGCGATACACCGCCTTGGTAAGTATGAGTTCTCTGTTGCGCGCGCCACTTTGGCTTACATCAACGATTGTTTAAACGGCTACGAGCCCCCACGGTAAGGAATCTGAGTAAATGATTACTAAACAAGACATTGTTTTAGCTCGAGGCGATAACGCCGTCGGCGAAGCCGAACACACACTGTCCATAGAAGAACTGTCCAAATCTATCCTCACAGATGCGTTCGCCAGTCTAGACGCCATCGCAACATCGCTTGAAGCCATGGTTAGTTCCGGTACGAAGATGACCCCCAGTTTCGCCATGTCGACTCGAGCGACAATTCATTACGTCTCAGCGGGTGCCTTGTCTGAAGATCTGGTTAGCTTGGAATCGGCGTCTTCGGGAGACTTTACCCGTCTGACCTTGGAATCCCTCCAAGAGACCTTAAAGGATATCTGGGATAAGATCAAAGCGGCCATCAAGAACGCCATTCGAGTCTTAGGCGATTTTGCTACCAAGTTACTTGGTGGTATGGAACAGATGCAAGTGAAGATCGAGGAACTGCGTACCCAGAATAAGAAGCAACAGAAAAGGATTACAGAACTATACAACAACGATGTTGACGTCGGGTATTGGCCCAAACTCAGAATACGGTCGCCTGAGCGTATCATGATTAACGGCCGGGTCGACTTGACGACGATTTCCAGCGGGATGCGTCTAGTCAAATCTCAATTGTTGAACGGAACGGTCACCTACTACGGGTTGGTTGGTAAGTATTACGAACAAATCGAATCGGTCATTAGCAACGGTAAGCCTCTGGACAAGGATTCGTTTGCTAAGTTCGTAGCCGGAAACGATGTGGTGGTGACTGAGATGGGGCGTTTAAATTCCCGTGTCTTCTCCAAAGAACTCTTTCCAGGGGACAAACGCATCAAGGTCGATGTTGTTGAAAAGGACGAGTTCTCGATCTTAGGTAAGTTGGACATCAAACTCGATTCCAAAGCCAGAGATTTAAAAGACGTTTACGTCAATACTCCAACCGGCGACTGGACCACCGACATACTGAACTCGTGTGATGAGATCATTAAGTCACTACTCGACTCTCGACGTAAAGATCAGCGCAGTCTGATGGACCGACGCACTGAAATCGTGGAGAAGCTAGACGGTATCTATAAAAACCTGAACATGGATGTGGGGGAAGCCGAAGGCAAACGACTTAAATTGTACATGCGTTTAATTAATAAAGACCATCTTGAATCTGCCGTCAAGGTCGATCGGTACTTGTACAGTTATGTGCGCGCGCTCTTGGATGTTGTTACAGGCATCTTAAGTTTGAAGGGTAGTACTTTGAGAAAAGCAAGCTCAGGTCGCTAACGTAATGGACCTCACCTTCGGGTGGGGTCCTTATGTCGTCTCTCATCGTAAACCAGAGGGGCTCATCGTATAGTCTTCTACGCTCTTTACGATTCAAACAACGAGGTACGTATGCCCACCATTACCGTAGACGTCGAGAACACCGAACAAACGGTCACCCGCCGTGTCGTATTGGATGTGGTGTATGATCTCATCGCTGCGTTTGGATTGCCCTACGAAGTAAAAGTATTGTACCCGGGCGCCAACGATCCTGAAGACCTGCCGCTTGGGGTAGGGTCGCCGACAAACACGCGTAACCAATCGATGAAAGTCATGATCCAGGCGGAGGAAGAGTTTGTAGATCGGAACGTTATGAGTACGGTCTTAAAAGTCAATGAAGAACAGTCGATCTTTCGCGATTCGGCATTGGACGTAGTCATCGCTCCTATTTACGCTCGGAAACGGTTGAGGCTGACGCTGCAGATCAGATTCCCAGATCGCAACAGCGCACTGACTCAGATGCACGACATGCGCCGTCACGTCACCATGCATCAAGACGGCCTCTTCCACGAAGTTAAGTATCAGTACCTGATCCCAAAGGTCAACGTGGTGATTCTGAGTGAGATCCATCGTTTAAGGGAAACCTTGGCGCCGTATGGGGAAGACTTGGCCGTGTGGTTAAACGCCGCGTTTGATGAACAGACAGTGACCCTGTCAAACGCCGATGGATCGCAACGCACTCTGGCCAAGGACGAGATGCAGACGGGGCTTCTGGGAAGTTACGATTTCGAGATTGTACCCGAAGCCCCCGAACCCAATGAGGCTAAGTCCAGTCACACTCTGACAGTGGCGTATACCGTCGAGTACGACAAGCCCATTTCCACCATGATGCGGTACCCGCTATTGGTTCACAACCAACCCATTGACAGCAAGTTCTACAGCGCCTCCATGCCGTTTGAGTTGGGTCACCGGCTGCAGCTCCCTTCACGCACGCGTTATAACACCGACGCGTTTACGAAGAACACCTACGTCACCGGGTTTCCCATGGGTGCTCCCATCCCTACGTTCTTAGAGTGGTTACCGCCCACCACTCCAAACGCCACTGAAGGGTTACTGCGCGTATTGTGTATGGTCGACCCCAACGACCGATACGACGTGGCCAGTTTCCAATCGCTGGGGCAGTTGACTTGGCGAGAGGCGTATCTGGACTACCTTCGGTCTGAGCGAACGTGGATGACTACTCACCGCCATTCTCCGATGTTCGTTGCCTTATATGAGAACGGTCGGATGTTAGGACCAGACGCTATACAGGTGGATGAACAACTCAACGTCCGTAGTACCTTCCCCATGGATTTGCGTAAGCAGTATCATCTATGGGTAGCGTTACTAACCAACTGGGAGCACTTAAGACCCGAAGCCGTACAGAGACTGCGAGACAACGGCACTATGTGTCGGACGCTGATGGTTGGGATAGATCCCAGTTTCACTGAGGCTAAGCTTCCAGGGTCGTTGTCAGGGGACTACATTCCCAAACGGGACTTCGATAAGGCCGTTGACGACTTGAACGCCCGCCGCGTTCCCATCCAAGGGGAGCCGAGGCATCTGAATTTGCGCATAGGTCACTTCATCGTGGCCGTCTGATACCGAGGATACAGTTATGCCTGCTTTTATCGATCCACCGGCGAAACCTGGGGTCCCCAGTAAGTCTGAGGTCATGGCGGAAGACAAGAAATACGACACCGCCACGGTAACGACCAATAAAGTCCCTCTAGCGAACCTCCTCACTCACATTGAGGGGTATCCGTGGAACGTAGAGTATTACCATCAGAGCCTGGGTGCGGACGACGCCCCACAGCCGTTAGGTCTGAGCGTTGACCCGACCTTACAACAATACCACCTGATTCGGGACTTTGAGATCCGCGTCACCGACCCTTTGACGTACGACTTTAATAAGGAACGGCGCAGCGAACGGTTGGAAGGTTCTGGGTACGTATATCCCGGCACCATCGTCCCTATCCGTGGCGACATGTTCATTGCCGACGTGGGCGACGGACAGGTAGCGGTGTTTACGATGTTGGACGTTACGCCCATGTCGTATCTGTCTGAGAAGTGTTATCAGGTCGCGTACCGCATGGTTGCGACCTTGACGGACCAGTACGAAGCCAACCTTGAGTCTAAGGTGGTCAAGACCAGTCACTACGTCAAGGACTTCTTGATTCACGGAAAGAACCCGGTCCTGTCTACGGACACGGTGAATCGAAAGCAGCGACTGGACAACCACGGTCACCATCTGTTGGAAATGTTCAACCGCGAGTTCATCGATCCAAAGACTCGACACTTAGGCGTACCGTCTCAAGACGAACCTACCTTCGACGCGTTTGTCGCGGGGTTCATGCAACGGTTCATCAACGTCAGTCAACATAAACTGATGCGCGACGCCAATTGGCCAGAGGTCTATCAGCTCAACGACCTGCGGTGCACCACCATCTGGGATCTGCTGTTAGATCAGCAACCCGTGGACGTCCGTTCTTTAAAGGATCGCACCAAGCGAGAGATGGTTATTGTCGATACGTGGGTGTTGCGACAGAGCCCTTACTTTGGGGGACTCTACTACAGTAGCATGAAACGTCTTGTATGGCCCTCAGATCGCGCTGACGGACGAACCACGTATCCGTTAGCCGATAGTGAGCCTAGGAACGCAGTGCTCTCAGAGACGCTCTCAGATGCAACGACGGTCGACGTGTCCGTTAGTTCAGGTCCCGGTGCAGATCAACCCTTAGTCTTCCCCGTAAAGTACGATGAGAATTACGTATTCTCTGAAGCGTTCTACACCGCTGACCGAAGCAATCAATCGTGGTTGGAGTATCTGGTGACTCAGATGTTGTCTCGTGAGGCTATCTCCAGTGACGTGCTGTTGGCCATCTGCGACAAAGCGTATGGGTGGGGAACCTTGGAACGGTATTACTACACACCCGTGTTGCTGATGCTGATTCATTACACAGTTCGAGGTCTTTGACATGGTCACTGAAACAAAGCCACATACCCCAGCATACAAGATCTTTCATTACTACTACGCTTGTCGCATCCCCGCCGCTTATGCGTATGAAAAGCAACACAACCTCATGGGATCGGTGCAGTACCAAAGTCAAGCTCAGGAACAAGAGGCTGCGGCGGAGATGGTGTCCAGGCAACACACCGTCTCTGAGTTGATCGAGTATCATCAACGCGGGGCGCAGATCATCATTGAAAACCCTAAAGATGCAGTAACCATCTACGAGATCTTAAGAGAGCACTTGAACGCGATGCGTGAACGCATTCGTTTTCAGGTAAATGGGGGACAGATACCCTTGCGAGACCTACGGTCTATGGAGTCCTTTGCAGAGGTGGTCTACCGGATTGCTCGGCAATATGAGAATCGAGACCCTGTGCAAGGACACATGTCCAAGAAGTTGGACGATCTGTTCAGTCGCCGCCGAGGCATTCGTCGCAATCAGATCCGGGACGACCGACTTAAGAAAGAACAAGAAGTCGAGTACCCAGACGGTAAGCCAGTACGGGAACACGACAACATCATCGACGACATCAGTCAGGCGGCGCTGGAGCGTGGTCTGCCCGTTAAGTAGAGGTAGGTCATGGATATCAGCGAAAACGCCTTGTGGGAGGAGGTAAGTCGATTAACGGCCGATGGAGCAAAGCCCGTCCACTTTCGTTGGGGATGTCAGTTCATTCTGGACAACGAATCGTTTGAGCCGACCAAGTTGGTCAACGCGCAAGTCACTCGACAATACCACACTCAGTTCGCTGATGAGATTGTGTTGACGGTAATGATGCCTCAGGGTCAGTACACCCACCGACTGTATCCAAACAAGGATAACTTCCTAGTCTCTTTGTATAAAGAACCCATCGGGGAGGTCACTGACGAAGACGATTTCACTCAGGAGATTATTTCACGGACGTACCGTGGGATGTTGATTGAGAAACAGTCATCAATCGTAGAAGGCGGGGACGCATCGGCGGCTACTGAGGAGGCATTGAACACCGCTTCGGTGGAAACCTACCACATTCAGTTGGTGGACTTAGCGGCTGAACAATTGCGGATGAAAACTGTGGGCGGCATCTATCGAGACATGCGGACGGACCAAGTGGTCCAAGGGGTGTTGTCTTGGTTGTCTTCGGATCTGGAGTTGGATGAGACGGCCTCTGTGAAAGGGGTCGACGTGGTGGAAGGCAACAACCCTGAGGTGCGAGATCACATCATCGTACCGCAAGGGACTCAGGCCATGAAGTTCCCAGACTACATTCAACAACACTGTGGGGGTATCTACGGCTCCGGTCTAGGATACTACCTTCAGAACGGCATCTGGTACGTCTACCCTCAGTATAACCTCAAACGGTTTGACTCAGAGCCAAAGAACCTGTCGGTATTCAACATACCGCAACGCAGGTTGCCTGGGGTCGAGCGCACCTACCTAACGGATAAAGACAGAGTCATCGTCCTGTCGACCGGACAAACGTTGCAAACCGACGAGTCGGAAACGCAGCAATTGGCGTTGGGTAATGGTACTCGGTGGTTGGATGCGAACCGCACGATCGGACGCTGGCGGGATGTGGATCAGAACGTGGCCACCGCGTCACGCGACGACAACATGCGTGAGGTCGTGTTAAAGTCTCGAAAGGTGGGGTTGAACTACGCCCCGATGAGCGAACGGCGGATCACGGCCAATCCTTACTTCGAAACCTCACAGATCGCCCCGCGTATGGGGACTGTGATTCAAACGGTGTGGGAGAATGCCAACCCGGATCTGATTTACCCAGGAATGCCGGTACGGTACGTCTACATGGAACGCGACGTATTGAACGATACGTATGGGGTAGTCATAGGCGCGGACTATGTCACTGAATTGCAAGGCAGAAGCATTAAAGGCACCCGGTATCGCTGTAACGTGGTACTGACCCTGTTCTTGGACGTAGCTAGCGCCCCGGCGGCCGAGTAACCTATCGGGAGACCTTCGGGTCTCCCTTTTATGCCGCTTTCAAAAAATCTTAAACCTATATTACACAATTGAGCTGGTTATCATAACCGGACCCACAACCTATAGGAAGCCATTATGAACTACACACTTACGGTATACGTTGGAAGCATCGAATACAAGAAAATCACCCTACGCGCCTCAACGGCAGCAGTCACCGCATTAAAGACCGCTACCCCTAAAGCCATGTCCCTCTTTCGTCGCAAGGTCACTGAGTTGACCGACACCTACAGCTGGACCCATGCCGAGTACACCATCGACGGTGTCCAGAATGTGATCAATGCGTGGTAACCCCCCAACCTCTATCATTAAGGATACCCATGACCTCTAAATACCGAGTTGGAAACGATCTCGTCGACCTCATCGAAAACCAAGGACTTAAGTCCGCCCCACTAGTCCGAGAGATGAAGGATCGTCACGGCATACGATCCTTACCGATGCTACTGGCCCTACTGGGCGATGGCGATTGGTCCAGTCACACCCTGTTCAGTCACTTTAAGTTGACCTCTCTGGTTAAGGCCAGTTACCAACTCCGTGAAAACAACGTGGTCATTGACGACGCGTTTCTCAAGCGATTGGAGAACGAGTGCTTTTGGTATTTGAATCGCAGTCAGTCGTTTCGAGTATCGAATGAACTGCTCTTTCTCTTTCCTGAGAGGTTCGGACATCTGAGTCGATGGATGAGTGAGAAAGGGGCCTGAGGGTCCCTTCTTTTTTTATCTACAGCCCGGACCATATTCTGACGGCATTCTGTCGTCTTAACCGACCGAGACCCACAGCGCAGTGGGAGACGTCATTACTAACAGTTTGGACAGAGACGTCCAATGGAGTAAGTTATGAGCAAGCAAGTGAAAGAAGTCAACCCAGCCCCTAAGTACCCTATGGACGCACTGGACACTGGGACGCGGAAGTTCAAACCCAGGGAGATCGTGTACCAAGACCGTGGCTTTGTCATGGCCGTGGGGGCGTGGGACGAGTACCCTAACTTAAAGCGCCCCCACAGCTCAGAGGTCAACGCCGTCGCTATGCGCTGGCACACACCTGGGAAGTTAGGATACCCCAATGGGTTTGGGAAACCGCAGTGGATGAAGGCGCCGTTCGACATCGCAGCAATCGAATCGATGAAGAGTCCCATGTTACCCAGCGCCATCCGCATCAATCTACTTGGTAACCCCCATACCACGTTCGCCGGCGCGTGGGCGTTGCATAAGGACCGTTGGTTACTGGTCGTTAACCAACGCGAAGAAGGCAACGTTTTAGTAGATGTGTGTGGCGATGGAGACGATCATGTCTTTACGGTGGCTGCTGCCCACATCACCAAGCTTGCGTACGGACCTTCTATCATGGAGATGTGGTTCAGCAATCGGATGAACAACGACCCAACCTTATGGTTATCGCCCGAAGGTCGAGTCTACGTTTCCTTTAGGAACGATCCTGACGGATTCGTAGAAGACGGCATCTCAAAGAACCTATACGTCAAACATGAATTGATATACTCACCTCTATCCAAACGTTGGAGTTTGGGTGGCCGTCTTCCGGCGATGTTTGACTACATGTTTGAAGAACACGCTCTGTTACACCAGATACCTAAAGAGTCGGTCACTATGACGACCGTATCCGGCCACACGGAGATGTACATCACGTCGTTGATCACTCAGGCGGTTACGTACCTAGAGTCAGTTGACTTGTCGAAAATCTACGACGCGTACGCAAGCGATAGGCTACATGCATACGTTCGAATGTTTGATAGGGACCTTACCGAAGCGGAGCTATCGGATGTCTTCGCGATAGACATGACGTTTGGCACCGGCAGTTACTATAACCTACTTGATTACCCCCCCGCAGTACAGTAACAATTACCGGGAGACCTACGGGTCTCCCTTTATGCCGTTTTCTATTTTTATTAACGCTTTAAAGTCATCCTGTGACGGGTGACATAACTTAAGAAGAATTAAGGAGAAGTCTCATGCGTTTGTTGATCTGTTTGTTCACAATGGTCCTGTTGCTAGTTGGTACCCCTGCGACTGCTATGGAAACCTGGGAAAACAATCTCATCATCGACCTACCGAAAGGTAACGACATCATGACCTCAGACTGGAACGAGCTGGAATGCTTGGCCACCAACATCTACCACGAAGCGCGCAGTGAATCCAGATTGGGTCAGGAACTGGTGGCGCAGGTAACCGTAAACCGAATGAACCACGCAAGTTTTCCAGATACGGTCTGTGGTGTCGTTAGACAGTCTCGTCAATTTAGTTGGACCCACGATGGCAAAAGCGACCAGATCGCCGATCGCGCTGCTTATGAGAAAGCTTACATAATTGCCATAGAGTATATCCATCTAAAGAAAACAGCTAAAGTCAAACACGCTAACGTGCTTTTAAACTACCACGCCGATTGGGTAGCCCCAAACTGGGATAATCTCACTATAACCTTAGCGGTGGGGAGTCACATTTTCTATAAGCGAGGGTGAATCGTAAAATTCATCTGAACCTTATTTCACGACGCTGCAATAGGAGTAATTTCATGCATCGCATGATTGCGTTTGAAGGCCCCGACGGGTCTGGCAAGTCTACCTTAATGTCTCAGATCAACACCCGAATGAGTGAACGTGGACTCGCCGTGTTGATCGGACGCCAACCTGGCGGTACCCCCGCCGGCGAGAAGATCCGTGAGATCCTACTGGACCCGGCGATTGAGTTGGACGCCATCGCCCAGGTGTACCTGTTCATGGCCTCCCGGGCGGCGTTCCTTGAGCAATGTGCTCGCCCTGCCCTAATGGAGGGCAAGACCGTGATGTCCGACCGATTGGACCTCTCAACGATCTTCTATCAAACCGTGGAGATGAAGCACAAACTCATCGAACGTTACGGTCTCACCACCGACACCGCTAAACAAGTGATGGCGTTTCACAAGAAGGTGAATGAAATCAATCGCAACAGTGCGGAAGACATCCCGCTGCGATACGTCATCATGGACGCCGACGACGCCGTCCTTAATCAACGGCGCCCTAAGAGTGCCACGGATCGCTTTGAGTCGCGCGACAAAGGGTTCCAGAAAGACATGCGCAATTTCTACCGTCAGTACGCTGGCGCTAACCGCAACAACCCGGACGTGCGAGTGGTCAATAGCAACGACCCCATCGGTAGCGTCGAGTTGGATTCACTCATCGACTGGATGGTTAACGACGCCGTAATCTGCCCCGCGAAGATCACAGCCTAGTGACTCACCCCAAAGGACCTATGTTTCAACACGGCCTGATGTACGACGACCGAGATGTCTTCTTCTACGGAAACAACGAAGACATGAACACGTGGGAATCTCTGATAGACCACTACCCTCCGTTGGTTGATTATTATTTCAATCACCTGAACCTCCATAAAGAAGGGATCATTGCGGTCTTAGTGGAGGAGAAGTCCTTAATGCCCGCACTCTTAGATGACCCCAAGTCGGTATGTAGGTACCTGCAACCCCTCTTAGGGGAAGATGCACCTTTGGAACATTCGATCTGTGGGATGGTACTGACGTGCGGGTGGTTATCCGTTGGCTTTTCAATCGTAGATGACGCAGGTCTGGCCAGATCGGTCCTGTATTTAACCCCAGTGACCAAGGCGATGGATGTGCCATCCACCTTCAGGCCGGGAACCAAACACACTTACGTGTTAAGTATCCACTAACCAAACCTTTAATAAGAAGAAGTGAACCATGCATTCTAACACAAACCCCAACTACGCTGAAATACGGGCAGATCAAGTATCTTGTTTGAAAGAACTCCTCGGTAAGCGCCGGTTATCTGAGCTGTATCATCACCGTGAGCGCTGCCGTAAAGACATGCTCGGATTTTTGATCGAGTACAAAGGTGACGATAAGTCCCACGTACACGCACTGAGTAGATTGTGGCTTAGGTTATTGGACCACACCCTGTGGAACCTCGACAATCAAAAGAACACGGTTTTTACTCCCGACCCTCGGTTGGAGATGTCAGGCACCATCGGCCTGTGTCTCGAGTGGCACGACTTCGTCAACTTCATCTCTGCAGTTCACGTGCTACCCGGGTATCGCCAATGGACCGAGGAGGTAGATGACTTGGGGGGGTACAACGCCTGGCAGAGTGTGTTATTCCGACGTCGGACTCAGGGATCGGACTACATCCTCAGACCCACCAGCGCCGTTTTCTACAACCTCACCGCCCTTGCCACCAGTCATTAGGGGAAGACGTATGTCGAACTTATCCAAAGACGTCGTTGGACAGAAACTGAGCACTATCGATCTCAATGAGTCTCAGATAGACACACTGTCAAGGGAGATTACGATTAATCCAACTTCCCAACCAGAATGGAGATTTACCGATGCAGCAGTATAAAGACCTCATGATCGAACTCCTATCAAAAGCAAAGTTTAAAGAAGATAGAACGGGCACAAATACTTTGTCGAAATTTGGACATTCGATGCGGTTTGATCTGAACCAAGGCTTTCCGCTGGTGACCTTGAAGTTCACGCCAATGCATTTGATTGTCAAGGAACTGCTCTGGTTCTTGGAAGGCAACACCAACGCTCACGACCTGACC
>Ga0314774_1000785_pt1 | contig 22685 bp, 18 predicted proteins | sample MetaGCBIA2018_FD_204515 | JGI IMG/M metagenome (GOLD analysis project Ga0314774, IMG submission 204515) | Cryopeg brine microbial communities from Beaufort Sea near Barrow, Alaska, United States - CBIA 2018 | ecosystem: Environmental > Aquatic > Marine > Coastal | place: USA: Alaska | collected...
AATTTTAGCGAAGCGAATCAGAAATTTTACCGAGGTTTCTGTTGAGGTTATTGCCGAGCAACTTGTTATATCCTTTCAAATGTAACTGTTTATAATTAAAATTATCCGGATAACCGTATATTTTTGTATTCTTTATCCGTTTTTACTTTTATCATTTTTTTATCCATTTAGAACCTCAACAAGGCAATTTTTAAATCTGAAATTGCTTTAATCTGTTGTTTTAAGTTTGCTTCAAAAGTTTCAATTTTTTTCAGCTTTTCTACCCTTAACTGCCATTGATCTTTCTCATAGTTAAGAAGAGCTTTATTAACCACTTTTCTTGTATCATCTATACGAATGAAAGGAATAACGCTCCCAATGATGTAATATTTAAAATACTCTCCTACCTGTAATGATTGACATAAATAGTATAGTGCTTCTCGCTGTTCATCATTTTCTGTAGTGAGCACAAAGCAATTAGGACAAGGTTCATTCATTGGTCTGCCACTGTTATTTCCTTTGTTCAAAATAAAGAAATGAGGTTGGTTGTAGATTCTGTTTATTTGGTGAGTTCTGATTTGATAGTTGTTTTCCATAGATACTGGTTTTAAATTAACAGCTCTATTACTTTTTATACGAGCTAAAAAGAAAAAAGGACAAATGGAGGCTTTATTAGTATCACTAGTTTTCAGAAATCCCAAGAAATAATAAAATCAATTAGTAAAAGTGATCTACAATTAATCTTAAAACAAGGAAGATGCGCGCGTTGGGGAAAGCGGCTATTTAGCATAATTGTGTTATAACTACAGCTTGGGTGATGTGTGGCTGATGTGGCAGTATTATAACACCAATTATGTTACTTAGCTTAGGGGTGTTTTTATGGCGAATTATTTATTTTGAGGGTTAGCAGTAGCTTATTGCTTTTTTTCTAAGCAATGTGCTATTATAGTTTTGCCACAAATATTATGACTTAAAAACAACTATGCAGTGGATAGCGGAACAACACAAAATACAAAGGGCTTATTGCTTTAGCACTAAATTGGATTTTGGGCTGTGGGGAGTATTTATTACCCGCAGGAATGTTTCTAGCTTGTAGGAAAGTTCTTTTATGAAAACGAATCAAAAAAGGGCAATGGCAAAGATAAGTCCTGAATATTTCATGAGGGTTTTATGCGCGGAATCGGAAGCTGTATGTAGTGGAGAGCAACGGAACAGAATACTGCTGTAGATGGGGCAAAAATATACTTTGATTACTGGAAACATCTTAAACTTAAAAAGGTTAAATTTACTATTATCAAAACTCTATGATGAAGACAAGAATACTTATCCCTCTATGCTTACTAACGATTTCAATAGTATTTATTAAATGTAACATTAAAAGCTCTAAAAAAGACTCTATAGAACCTTCTAAAGAGATTCAAGAAGCTGTTGATTACGAAGCTACTTACAACTCTCTCATCTCCGAATATAAGCCTAAAACTACTCTAGAGAAGGAATTTAAAAACTTTAAGAATAAGAGCAATTATATAGATGTTATCGAAGTTTATGATCTAATAAACCCTCCTGAATTATTAGGAGGTAAGGATAATGCAGATAACATAAGTTATTATAGCTTACCTACAGAAATTAATACGGAAGAATACGGCAATAATGGATTTGTTTATGGTGACTTAAATGGTGACAATAAACGAGATTGTATTATAAGTGTATTTAGGTCTGATGGCTATAATGAGGTTACTTTCTTCTATGTTTTTATAAATTATGGCGATACTTTTAAATTAGAAAATGTGACAAACGAAGATGCCATCTGTGGCTGTATAAAAGAAGGATGGCCTCACAGATTCAGGTATCAAAAAATTGAAGATGGTTATTTAAAAGGTGTTTCAGAGTGCCATTATAAAGATGCTCATTGCTGCCCTTCGTTATATTTTAGAACGAAAGTTAAATTTACTCAAGGTAAACTACAATTTCATAGCGCAGAATTTGTAATGGATGATGCTATCCAGTATAGATCAACCCCGAAAGTAGATTTAGTGATTTTTGAAAATAAAAAAACACCACCTTATTAGATTAAAAATTATTAGAATCAAATTTTGTTAACTTTTGCATATACTCTCTAAAGCTTTGCGCATTTTAACACCATCTTCCTTATTGCTATAAATTATAGAAGGAAGATTATTTGTAAAATCCTGAAACTTTTCTTCTGACCCATCTACATTTTTAATAATTTGGGTATACTTCATTTTAATTTTTGTGTCTAAAAAAATGTAGAAACTCCAATCACTTGGAGCTTCATATGATGTAGAATCTTCCTGATTTACATAACAATAGTTCAAATCAAGTGTGTAAAACATCTGTTCTCTCTCTCTAGTTAGACTCTTTTTATAATATGTAGTTTTAACAAGTACAATCTTTCGTGAATTGTAATCATACGAATCAATATTGAAGGTTTCTCTAGCAGAACTAGTGTTAGATTCATATTGCTTCGTAAGCATAAATACAACATAATCAAATGTTTCTTTACTAGATTGCGCTTTACTTTGTTTACAACTAGACAATGTGACTAAAATGACAATAATAATCCTGTATCCATTTTTCATAATGATAATTTTTAAATATTAAATTTACTGTGTTTAGAAAATATACCCTATTCCACCTCCTCATTCAAAGTCTCCATTATTTCCCGGAAACTATTTAAACCTGCTTCTAAATTTTCTATAATATCCTCTGCCAAAATATCAGGGTCTGGTAAATTGTCAAGATCTGCTAAACTCTTGTCCTTGATCCAAAAAATATCTAGGTTGGTTTTATCTCTTGCTATGATCTCATCATAGTTAAATTTACGCCATCTACCATCTGGGTTTTCTTCACTCCAAGTTTCCGTTCTTTTATGTCTGTTATCGGTATTGTAAACATCTATAAAATCTTGTAAATGCGACATACGCATTGGGTTTTTCTTTGGTGTATGATGTACATTATTTCTGTAATCATAGATCCATACATCTTTAGTCCAAGCATCTTTAGAGGCTGGTTTGTTATTAAAAAATAGCACATTCGCCTTTACCCCTTGTGCATAAAATATACCCGTAGGCAATCTTAAAATCGTGTGTAACTCTGTTGTTTTTAACAGTTCTTTCCGCACTGATTCTCCTGCACCACCTTCAAATAATACATTGTCAGGCAACACAACAGCAGCTTCTCCAGTTATCCTTAATTGTGATTTTATATGTTGCAAGAAATTTAACTGCTTGTTTGATGTAGTGGCCCAAAAATCTTGTCTGTTATAGCTAAGATCCTGCTTCTCCAAATTTCCTTCCTCATTAGTAATAGTCATACTACTTTTTTTTCCAAATGGTGGATTGGCCAAAACGTAATCGTATCTGGTACCATCATCTGAAATTAAAGCATCTGCAGAAGAGATAAAAGTCTCTCCATCTATTTCACCAATATTATGCAAGAACATATTCATCAAACACATTCTGCGTGTGTTGGCTACAATCTCATTACCGTGGAAGGTTTTATTTTTTAAGAATTCCTTTTCTTCTCGGTCCAGCTTATTGTTGGCCACGATATAATCGTATGTGGCTAAAAAGAAACCACCGGTACCACAAGCAGGGTCTATTATGGTTTTTAATGGCTTGGGCTGGACACAGGCCACCATTGTTTTAATTAGTGCACGTGGTGTAAAATATTGTCCAGCTCCACTTTTGGTGTCCTCCGCGTTTTTCTCTAGTAACCCTTCATATATCTTTCCTTTGATATCGGCTCCCATTAGGCTCCACTGCTCCTTATCAATCATATCAATGACTTTCAACAACTTGGCCGGATCCTGTATTTTATTTTGACTTTTGGTAAATATTTGGCCCAATATTCCTTTTTCAGTGGACAAACTGCGAAGCAATTGATTGTAAAACACTTCAAGCTCGGCGCCTCTTTTACCTGATAAAGTGGGCCAGTTACAAATTTCACCATCTTCAATTTCGTTGTTTTCTGCATCTTTCAGTTTAGGGAACCCTAAATTTTTAGAATAAGGTGGCTTGTTTAATTCGTCCGCCATTTTAAGGAACAGTAAATAAGTGATTTGCTCCAGGTAATCTCCATACCCAACTCCATCATCACGTAGCACATTAGCGAAGTTCCATACCTTTGATATTATTGTTGATTCTGTCATTTTAAATTTTGTTGTTAAACTATTTCTTATCCGGAAATTTCCGGGTAAGCGCCTTAATTTTTCCGGATAGCTATTTTATATAAATTCCGTATCCGGAAATTTCCGGATAAAACGCTCAAATTTCCGGATAGCATTTAAATTTTTAACCATTTGGGTCCAAAAGCATAAACTTAGTAGACGGACCGGAACCGGTTTTAGCCAATACTTGCTCCATACCTTTAAAATAATTTCTAACAGTCCGGTCCGTTTTATTAATAATAACTGCATATTCACCTGAACTGACCGGACCATTTTCTTTTACATAACGATAAAGGTAAATCTGATTCTCACTCAATACAGCTAATAATGGATTATTTAATTCATCCGGTGTTAATGTGAAAATTTCTTCCGGAAGTTCATTTCTATGAATAGTTGTTACAAAATATGGTTCTTCCATTCTAAAAGAAGGAGCTGGAACATTATTTTCATCTTTGAATTTTTTCAGTTCCTTCATCCCTATATTTCTTTCCTCAACCAATTTGGTTTTAAAGAATAAGTAGGCAATTTTAGGGTTTTTACTTTGCGAAGGAACTGTATAATTTCTAAATTTATCCAGGCTAAAAATAGGAGTTCCTGGACTCCATATTTGGATATTATCTTGACTGGCTATAACCTTTATTTGTGTACCTTCAATTAAATAGTCTCTGTGAACAATTGCATTTATTATGAGCTCTCGTAAGAGCTTCTTAGAAACAGATGCTAATTCTTCACGATGAAAGCTGGTTCTATTAATCTCTGTTAAAAATGCTGCATCTAATAAATCCTCAACTTTTTTAGGCATTAACAATAAAGGCCCTTCGATTTCAGATATAAAAGGATCTTGATTTTCTCTTTCTATTGTAAATTTAATACGGGACTGTGGATAAGTAGCTTGAGGATTTCTACCTAAAATCAATAAACCTAAACCAGTTGGCTTATAAACCTTAGATCTGTTTGGTTTAGCTAATAAATTTAATTCAGATAAAAATTTATAGTGGCTTTCACTTCCAACTTTATATCCCAAATCCATTCTACTAACTAATTCATCCTGTGCTTCATCAGATAACGCTGATACATCATACTGATTTAAAACTTCTTCAAAAGGCTTCGATGGTTGTATAATTTGCTTTTCTTTATATTGCTTTGCTCTTATTTCAGCATCATCAAAAAATTGTTTATTCTCTTTATAAATAACATCCTGTAAATCCTTAGGGAAATATTCAACTTCAATCTTCCTAGCTATTAAATAATCTCTACCATAACCAGCAATTGTAGGGTCAGGATCTATATAACCTATATAAACTTTCCCTATTCGAGCTAAAAAAATTCTTTCCGCACAAGATAGTTTAGGATGATTTCTCGCTCCAGGAGCACAAGGCTCTAATGTAGCATAAACAACCATACCTTTTAATGACTTATCTCTATTCTTTCTTTCCAGGACTGTAAACTCTGCGTGATCTCCATCTCTTAATTCTCCTCTATGTGCTGTTCCTAAAATTTCACCGTCAGGAGTAGCTAATACAGCTCCAACTTTAGGATTTGGTTTATCATCATCTCTGTCTGCATCAGGAATAGATTTTTTCATCTCCTCAACAGCCAATGCCATTAATTCTAAAGGTGTATATTTTTTAGCCATTAGCTTCTATTTTACTCTTTTTAACTGCCGCCTTTTTTATCCGCTCCAACAGCACATTTGCTGGTTCGTAATCAGCTTCACTTTTACATGATGCTATTTCTGCATCATTTAAAAGTTTACCCTCAAATGCTTTTTTAAGTATGCTTTGGCGCAATGCTTTGGACTTTTCTAAACTCTCTACAATGCTTTCTTCTACCTTATCACATACCGATAAACGGCTTTCAATTTCTTGAACTATTTGGTGTTGTTCTTTCAAACTACAATTTGGTATCTTATATGATTTCAGCTTGGCACTATCAATACTTTCTACAGTTGTTCCATCTTTGGAGCAAGTATGCCTAATATTTGATTCTTTACCTACTAAAAACCAATAAATATATTCAGAATAAAACCTTTCATCAAGTGTCAATGTTTGAATGTCTTGATTCACACATAGGTTAGATTTCGCAATTGCAATAGGAAATATTCTTCTCAAAATACCGCTTCGCACAACAAAAAGAATAGCCTCTTTATCTATCCATTTAGTACTTGAATTAGGAATAGCTATCTCCGTTATATGCCTTTCAGTATCAAAAATATCTTTAGTCTTAACATCTCTTGAACTTACCCAAGGGATATTCCCATTTTCCCAGTATTCCTTTACTTGTAAACTAGGTGTTCCACCACCTTTCCATAAACCACAATCATTTAAAGGAATATATTCTTTAATGCTATCAAAAGATTTATTTAAAAGTGCCTTTCTATATATTTTAAGTTGGTCTTGTGCTTTTTTAAGATCTGCAATACCGCTATCTAAACTGCTAAATAATTCTTCTATTTTGGCTACTATGGTGCGTTGTTCAGGAAGGGGAGCTAACATAGTTTTTAAAGCCTCTATTTTACCGGAAGATATATTTGGTTGCGCTCCACCATATGCATCCTTTTCGATTTGATACTTTAATGAATAAAGTAAGAAATAGATGAATTTCTTATCAGTTAATACTTTTGAATGTGGCTTTAAGTTACCAACTCGTTGATTTTGATAAGCTTTATTATCTGAATGATATATGCCAAATTTTCCAGTTGTTGCACCGGACATTGCAATTAAAATATCGTCTTTTTCAACTACATAATCATCATATTCTTTTTTTTCAGAAACACATTTAGCCTTTGTTTCATCTACAATCCAATCATTAATATCCCCAATTCTAATTACCGGAGTCCCTTCATTTATATAATTACTGCTTTTAAAAGCGTAACCGTTCTTTAATTTAAGTAAGTCGCCTAGCTTACATTCTTTCCAATCATCTCTCATTATGCAGCTAATACTTCGTTTAATTCATTCATAATTTCATTCATTTCATTGCCAAATAATTGGTACATTTTACCTCTTCCTCCTTTTGAATCAAATGGTGTAAAGTCTAGGTCTTCAATTTCAATATGGTAACTGCTAATTACGTGGTCTTTTAACATTCGTAACCAATCTAGTTGCTCCGGCGCAAAACGGTTGTGTTGCCCTGTGTGTTGTTTAAAAATCCACTTGTTAAAATTGGCTTCAATAGTACTATCAAAAGCTTTTAGTTCCTGGTCTATACCACAAACTCTGCGAATTAATGATACCAACGCTGTTAGCACATCTTTTGGTTGTTCGCTCTTCACCTCTTCTAATGCTTTATAAGCTTCCCAAACGTAGTCAGGAGCCAATAATGGCTTCTCCAAAGTAAGCTTCTCAAACACCTCTTGAATCATTTTAAACGTAATATTTCTACGGTTGTAAGGTTGGTCGTAAAATATACTTAAAGCGGCTATTTCGTCTTTATGTTTTAATAAATATTCGCTAAAATCTTTCACGATTTCGGTGGCTTTTTCTACCGAAGTTGTATCCCATTCAGATCTGGTAACGGAGTCAATATTTATACTATCTATAATTTGCTCGTGTTGTTTCCGAACATTGTCTACATAACTATTTAGCTCACCGTTAAATGTTGTTGCAGCTTGTTTAATTAATGTTTCCTGCGCTTCCCTACGACTATCATCAAAATCTTGTGGTGTTCTATCTTCAACAGGAATTTTAGCTATTATTTCTTGTGTTTTTTCTTCAATAGCATCCGGATCATAAGCGGTCAATAACTCTTTGGTAATCTGCTTTAAATTTTTACCACCTGAAAATTCTAACAGTTTGTCTTTTTCCTTATCGGTAATTTGTTTGTCCAAACGTATTAACCGGTTTGCCAGTGACAAGAATAGATCTTCGTCAGCTGCACCCATTGTAACAGCACCTAATAAATCTTTCAATGCAATGGTTGGTTTACGTTCTAATGGTCTGCTATCTGTTTTTTTAGATTTAATGGCTCCAACGGCATCCACAATTACAAAGTGTGTTTTACTTTTAGCTGTTTTGGTAACTAGTTGCAAGGTATCGGTATTTATAGTTCTGGTACCTCTACCTTTCATTTGTTCAAAGTAATTGGTACTCTTTACGTCACGCATGAACAAAAGAACTTCCAGCGGTTTTACATCGGTACCAGTAGCAATCATATCAACAGTTACCGCTATACGTGGATAATAAGAGTTCCTAAAACGGTTTAATACCGATTTTGGATCATCTGCCTTGTATGTTACTTTTTTACAGAAGTCGTTGCCCTCGTCAAATTCCTCACGAATTATTTTAATGATGTCATCAGCGTGGCTATCTGTCTTTGCAAAAACCAGTGTTTTAGGCACTTCATATTCGCCATTTTCATCAACACGATTCGGGAAAATAGTAGTTTTTAAAGCGTGTTTATACTCACGAATAATATTTCTTATTTGACTTGGATTTACAACCTTTTTATCGAGGTCGTTTTTTGAATACTCTGTATCTTCTTCCTCCTGCTGCCAGCGTTTTTTACGTGTTAATTTATCTCGTCTATCAACAAACCAACCACCTTTTACTACATCGCCATTTTTAGATATTTCGGTTTCAATATTATAAACATCATACGGCACATTTACGCCATCGGTTACAGATTCTTCATAGGTATATTCACTCACTACGTTTTCATTAAAAAAACCAAAGGTTCTTTTGTCTGGTGTAGCCGTTAAACCGATTAAAAATGCATCGAAATAATCCAATACTTGCTTCCACAGATTATAAATTGATCGGTGGCATTCGTCAATCACAATAAAGTCGAATTGTTCAATCGGAACCTTCGGCGTGTACTCAACCGGCATTGCCTTTTTTTTGTTGGCTTGCTCCTGCATCCAAGACGATTCATTTGGATTCTCCATTTCAGCACTTTCATCCAATTCTTCACCCTTCAAAATCGCATACATTCGCTGAATCGTGGAAATACAAACCTGACTATCAGAAGCAATATAACTGGATGTTAATCGCTGTACATTGTATAGTTCTGTAAATTTTCTGTTATCATCATTTGGCTGAAAAGTCATAAATTCCTGTTCTGCCTGTTCTCCTAAGTTTTTGGTATCAACTAAAAACAAGATGCGTTTGGCATCTGCATTTTTCAGTAAACGATATACAAATGTTGCAGCTGTAAATGTCTTACCTGCCCCAGTGGCCATTTGTATCAATGCCTTTGGCCTGTTCTTTTTAAAAGAGTGCTCAAGGTTATTAATGGCCTTTATTTGGGCTGGTCTTAACCCTGTTTCGTCTAAAACAGGAGGATCTTGTAAACGTGTTCTTAAACTATCGCCTTTCTTCAACCATTCTGCAATGGTACCAGGTTTATGGAAACTAAATACATTTCTTCCTCTTGGTTTTGGATCCCTGTAATCTGTGAATCGTGTGATGATTCCAGTACTTTCATAAACGAAAGGTAACGGATCATTATTTAAATATTTCAGCTTTGCTTTTGCATAGTCTGAGGATTGCTCTTCAACTACTGTTAATCTGTGCCCTTCATCTTCTCTTTTTGCTTCAATAACACCTACTGGATTCTTATCAACAAATAAAACGTAATCTGCCGGGCCAATATCCGTTTGATATTCACGTATTGCAACACCTTTATTTGCTGCTAAATTTATTTTTGATTTAGATTGAATCACCCAGCCAGCATCACGTAACATTTTATCAATGTTATCACGTGCAATTTGTTCAGGGTTTTGATTGATTGTAGGCATTTATATCTTTTTCTTTTTCATCCGGTTAAACTCTAACCATAGATTTGAGTAAAACAAGGTTAAAAATAGCCAAAATTTGTGGTTAAAACTTAAAAACTTACGGTTTTTAATGATTTTAATTAAAAAGTTTCTCGGCAGACATCAAATTAGATATTAATAAAGTATTATTAGAATAGGCAAACTAAATAAGAATAATTATGAAAGAATTAAAAATAAAATATAAAGGAGGTTATAGTCAAGTATCTAAATACCTAATACGCGAACACGATGCTAACTTTGCAGTAGTTGTAGATGCCCTTGTAAATATATATAATATGAATATAGATAAACTTGTTAAAATTGGCGGAGAATCTTCTGTAAAAATCTCAAACGGATTTTTATCACGTAATACAGGATTAGGAATCTATATAATTAAAGCAAATATTGAAAAGATAGAAAGGATTGGACTTGTCACAGCTGTAAAAAAAGGTAAAGGTAACACTAGGCATTATGTAATTCATATAGATCGTATAAATACATATGATGTAGGATTAAAAGATAAATTTAAACAGTGGTTTGATGATTCACTTGAGTCCAGTAAAAAAGATACAGCACGATCCAAAGAAGCTGATAAGATAAAATTTACTGAAAGTAAGAATAATTTTGAAAGAACATTGGCAACTTTATCATCTTTAACCGAAAAACCAACTATTAGGTTAGTCGAAAACCAACCAACCAAAACATTAAAAACCGACCAACCTAATAGTGCAAAACCAACCGTAGTAAATATAAATAAAGAAATAACTATAAAAACAACAACAAATAGAAACAATGTTGTTGTGGATAAAATTTTTAAACAGGAGAATTCTAATGGATCATATATATACATTAAAGAATATGACATGACTATTTATAAAAAAACTTATGAGGAGTATATTGCTAACCAAACTAAAGAAGATATTGAGCGAAAATTTGAAGAATTTGAGCAACAAAAATTAAATGATAGCATAATCACTGACGATGACATTGCACTATTTGATGAAGTCAACGAAGATGCCCACGATTTAGAGATAGATCCTCCAAAACAAGAGAGAAGATCTCCAATTTCTAATGATACGGTAATGATGCATATCTATGATCAAGCTCAAAAATTAGAATCAAAAAAATTACTGCAAGCCAAAAGAAAGTATGAAACCACTAAAGATCCCGCAAGCACTGCAACATCAGCAACTAACTGGAAGAGATTAGATGGCGCATATAAAGACTTACCTAATATTAAAAATCAAGGAAAGTTTTACTTTTCTAAAGAGGATAAAATCAACTTTATTAAGTTATCCGAATTCAAGCAAGAATGGGTTATAAAAGAAGTGGAAAATAAAAAGAATGAAGCAACAACAGCTTCAAGACCCGCTACTTACATTGGAGAAGCAATGAAAGATAAATTAAGGGTATTAAAAACCCAAAATAAAAGACTAAATGTAGCTCTTTAGATCGTTTTCATAACCCCAAACTTGACCATGCTTCGGGTTGCCTACTGCTGAAAGTTTATCAACATAGAAGACCTCATTGTTATTTTCAGACAAGGTGTTCATCACTTGTTTTTTAAGAGTTTCGTACTCTTTAGAAAGGCCAGCTGGGTGATTACCCCAGGCAATGATGACTTTAGAATTTTGCTTGGTAATAATATCGATAGCACTTAGATTTTCAGCGCAAATAACACCGTTATTAAGCTCTTTTAATTGATTCGAATATGTTTGGTAGTTTGGTATAAGATTGAGGACTATAACGCTTCCTACGCCCTTTAAAACATCGTATCTATCTTGGTTTCGGTAAATGTAATTTGATACATTATAAACAGTCTTATCAGAGATTTCTTTGTTAGCTCTACTTGGATTTTTAAGGATCACAACAATGCTTTCTTTTTTAGATTTATCAAAGGTTAGCTTCAACCAAAAACGTTTGTCATCAGTTATTTCTAGTTCAACTTTTTGGACGAAGTCAGGATATTTATAAACAGATTTTTTCATAGTTAAATTTACTAATTTAATATAGAGGTATGAAAGTAATAATTCACACCTCTATCAATTCATCTTAATTAAAGCTGTTTTCGTTAAAAACTTCTACAACCTTATCCATATCATACAATATAGTTGTACCGGCCTTAATATAAGGTAAAGTTCCGTTAATTCGCATATTCTGCAAAGTGGCTGCCGATACGTTTAGCATTGCTCTCATTTCTGCTGATCTCATATATTTTTTATCTCTGCTATTTCCAGATTGCTTTAATTCCTTTATTTCATCTAGTAGTTCTTGCTTTAATTCTATTAGATCTTCTTTTGTTACAATATTTAAGTTCATTTTTTATAAATTTTAAAGTTAATAAACCCACGCATGTGGTACCTAATTATTATACTTTAAAAATTATTAGCATTGTCTCTAAGCGATAAAAATTTTAAAAAATAGTTACAGAGAAGAGTATTTGATCGCACAAAAAAGCCCTCAATTATTAATTAAGGGCTTAATATAATTGTACAATAGAAATTCTACATTGCTTCAGCTTTATTACCCTTCTCGGAACTACTTTCTACTACCTCTAATTTTTTTCTTAATTCAGCAACATCATCCACTATCATAGCTGTAGAAATTTTCGCATAGTGTCTGGCCATTTCAATTGTTTTGTGCCCCATTACCCTCATTATTGTTTCAGTTGGCAATCTATTTGCAGCAGCTATAGTTGTCCCCCAAGTATGTCTTGCCATATGAAAATGTAGGTTTTTACTAATACCACATAAATCACCTATATCTTTTAAGTATGCATTCATTTTTTGATTTTTCAAAACAGGTAGTAATTTTCCAGAGTTTATTGCGATTGCATCATCCTTGTACTTATCAATAATCTCTTCTGCTACTGGAAAAAGTGGAATATCACAGACTACTTCTGTTTTTCTTCTATTTATTTTAACCCACCTATAACCATCTATGCTCTTTATAACGTGCTCCTTGCTTAGCCTTTCAACATCACAATATGCTAAAGCTGTATAACAACTGAAAATAAAGATATCTCTAACCCTTTCTAAGCTTTTGTTCGAAAATTCTTTTTTATAAATAGTATCAATTTCCGTTTTAGTTAGACTAACAACCTCTTTTATAACTTTTGTTTTCTTGTAATTTACAAAAGGATCTATACTAACCCAGCCATTTTCTATCGTTGTTCTAAATATTCCCCCAAGGGTTTTAACATACCTAATTGTTTTATTATTACCTATATTCTTTTCTGTGCGTAAATAGAAGTCAAAGTCTAAAATAAATTGAAAATTTACCTCCTTAATATCGATATCAGTAACATTATATTGGTACTTCAAGTAGCTCTTGACGTGTTTTAAAGCAGCTACGTAATGCTTATATGACTTTCCTTAATCAGCATCTTTTTTCGTTTGTTACCGCTTTCTATAACCTCTATCAAGGTGTGATTTTTATTATCAACACCAAGATATTTGTTCATTAATAATTCTATCGTAACCCTTTTTCCGGCACTAATTAACTCTTGCTCAGTTTGATCAATTTTAACTTCAATTGATCTCAAATATTTATTTAAGACTTTAATGGCTTCGGAATTCCCCTTTCCTCTCTGCTTTTTCTTATCCCAACTTTTTAAAGTTATGCTCTTCTTTAAACTAATTTCTTTTCTTTTACCATCTACGGTAACTCTCAAATAAATTGGACTCTCTTCTTTTGAATTTGTTCTGCTTTTTAAATAGATTAATGTTGTTAGGTTTTTCATAATTTATTGATTTTATGTTAATTACACTATTATAATACCCGAAACCAATAACAAAAAAAAGCGCTACGTATAATTTTGCTCTAAATATTTAATTAATTTCTGGTGTCCATAAAAAGTTTTAAAAATGGGCTCGATTTGGGCACCTTTAGATTGAGAAAAACTGTGTGTTTTGACACTATAAAGCAAAAAAAAACACCGTAAACGTTAAATTTACAGTGTTTTGATCAAAATTGTTTCTAAAATGTGGTCCCACTTGGGCTCGAACCAAGGACCCTCTGATTATGAGTCAGATGCTCTAACCAGCTGAGCTATGGGACCTAAAACTGGTTTGCAATATTACCACTATTTTCGTTTATGCACAATGATTTTGAATAATTTTTAAAATTTATTAAATCTAACATAACCTTTTGTCTTTTAGATTTTACACTGTTAAAAATGATTTAAATTTTATCAAAATTATGTTTAAACCATACTTTTTGGTATTCCCTTTTTAAAACCAAATAGGTTATTTCCTCTATACTGGTGGTTAAATTATCATTTATCAGTTTTCTCAATTCACTTTCAGGCACATCTATTCTGTACAATAGGTTTAAATAATCATCATATTGTTTGGTGATTAAATTCAATAAAATGGCGAATAATTCTTTTTTTAGTTGAACAGGTGCTATTTTAAGATCAAAACTTCCCTCAACATTGGCCAAACGAAAATCTTTGTTTAACTGCTCAATCAATTGCACGTACAAATTTTCACCTTCAATTGAATTTAATAATTCCTCAGTATTTTTTGCAGGTAACATTAAATGGTGCGTTTCATTAAACTGCTTCCGAAATTTTTAAGAATGGCCTTTTTTTCATCGGAAATCGATAATTTATCTAAAATTTCAAATGCCTTATTTGTATAACTTTCAATTTCCTGAATTGTAATTTCAGAGATATTGTTATTTTTAAAAATTTGAGTCACTTCATTTATTTTATGCTCATTATTGGCAGTTGATTTGTATAAAGCCATCAATTCTTCTTTATCCTTCATCCCGCAAACCTCCAAGGTTTTCAAATACAAAAATGTCTTTTTGTTTTCTGAGATATCCCCTCCTATTTGTTTTCCGAATTGCGCTTCATCACCAAAAGTATCTAAATAATCGTCCTGCAATTGGAAGGCAATTCCAATATTTAATCCGAAATCATAAATAAGTTCCCCTTCAACATCATCAACTTCCGCTATAATAGCACCCATTTTCATAGCTGCCGCCACCAGTACCGAAGTTTTGTAAGTGATCATTTGCAAATACTCTTCAATGGTAACATCATCTCTGGTTTCAAAATCAATATCCAATTGTTGTCCTTCACAAACTTCTAAAGCTGTTTTGCTAAATAATTTCAACAACTTTTTAAAAACAATTGGCTCATAATTTTCAAAACATTGATAAGCCACAATCATCATGGCATCTCCCGACAAAATTCCCGTATTGATATCCCATTTTTTATGAACCGTTTCCTTTCCCCGTCTTATTGGCGCACTGTCCATAATATCATCATGAACCAAAGTAAAATTGTGAAAAATTTCTATGCCCAATGCAGCATCGTAGGCTTGATTTACATTTCCGTTAAATAGGTCACAAGTCATTAAAGTTAACACCGGCCGCAGGCGTTTTCCGCCTATTTGAAGAATATAATGTATGGGCTCATATAAATTCGCAGGTTCTTTAACGGTCACTTTTTTATTTAAATAACTGATAAAATTTTCTTTATAAGTTTCAATACGCTCCATTTCGGTACAAATTTTCCGTAAAAATACATCATTCAATGCTAATTAAAAAAATGACAAAAATTATTTTTTATAAAATTAAAAAACTTCGGAAACTTTTATTGTTTTTTAAGTTTCCTTTTGTAAATTTGCCGTCTCAACATAAAAGCAGTTGAATTTATTATGAAGGAAACAATTTTAATAAAGGCCGGTGAAATATTTTCAAAATACGGATTTAAAAGTGTGACGATGGATGATATTGCCAATGGTATGGGTATTTCTAAAAAAACAATTTATAAATTCTATAAAAACAAGGTGGAACTGGTTGATGAAACCGTTTGTTATTTTCACGATGAAATGCACAAAACCATCTCAAATATTTGTGCTGTTGGACACAATGCCATTCAGGAGAATTTTGAAATAAAAAAGATGTTTAAAGACATGTTCAAAAATTCTGATGACTCCCCTATGTATCAGCTGGAAAAATACTATCCTAAAACCTATCATAAAATTATTGCCAATGAACTTTCAGTTTTTAAAGAGTGCATCAACAATAACATAGAAAAAGGCATACAGGAAGGACTTTACAGAAAAGACATCAACATAGAACTTGCCATAAAATTTTACTTTTCATTAATGTTAAGCATTCACGATTCGAGTTTATATACCTACAATAAAAATACCATAAACATATTAGAATTAAGTGTTCTTGAATACCATACAAGAGCCATAGCAACCGAAAAAGGATTGCAAATTTTAGAAGAACAATTGAAAAAAAACGAAATTTAAGAATGAAACGAGCATGCAAATTTTGACACACAAAGGAATGATTAATGGCGAACAGCATCTGTTCCCGATAAAAAATAAAATTTAAACAGATGAAAAAAATATTAATTATAGGTGTTGGAATACTCTTTAGTTTTCATATAAATGCGCAGGAAATCACCTCGTTATCGCTAGAACAAGCCATAGATTACGCCCTGAAAAACAGTTATGCAAGCATCAATGCAGACAGGGATGTTGAAATTGCCAAAAAGAAAAAATGGGAAACCACCACCATTGGACTGCCAGAAGTCAGCGCTAAAATAGATTATCAAAACTGGATTAAGCAACAGGTTTCTTTAATTCCTGCCGAATTTTTTGGCGGCAATCCGGGCGAGTTTGAAGAGATTTCATTTGGCACAAAACACAGCATGAATGGCACCGTAACCTTAAATCAGCTCATTTTCGACGGATCTTATCTGGTAGGATTGCAATCGGCAAAAACATATTTAAAGATTTCAGAAAACGCGAAGAAAAAAACAGAACTTGGCATTAGAGAAGCGGTTATTAACGCCTACGGAAATGTGCTGTTAAGTGAAGAAAGCATTTTAATTATAGAAAAAAACATCAAAACCTTAGAAAAAAACCTGGAAGAAACCAATCAAATTTTTATAAACGGATTTATTGAAGAAGAAAATGTTGAACAACTTAAAATTACCTTATCCTCAGTTAAGAGTCAGCTTTCAAAAACAAAAAATCTAAATACGATTGCCTATAAAATGTTGAATATTACATTGGGACTTGACATCAATGCTTCAGTACTATTAACAGATACTTTAGAAAATCTTGCCAAAGAAAATATGAATCTGGAATTGCTTTCCTCCGATTTAAACATTGAAAACCATATCGATTTTAAAATTGCAAAAAATACGGAAACTGCGAATGAACTGTTCGTTAAACTAGAGCAAAGCAAGGCATTGCCCACTTTAAAAAGTTTCGTAAACTTTGGCTATGCCGGATTTGGCGAAAATTTTGATTTTATGAAAAAAGACCAGAAATGGTTTGATTCTTCTTTGCTGGGCGTTAGTTTAGAGATTCCAATATTTAGCAGTCTGATGCGAAGTTCAAGAACGCAACAAGCCAAAATAGAACTTGAGAAATCAAGAACAAACCTTACCGAAACAGAACAAAAGCTGTTTCTTTTATTAGAGTCTGCCAAAACTAATTACAATTTTAGCATTGAAGAATATGAAACCTCCAAACAAAATTTAGCTTTGGCTGAACGCATAGAAAATAAGCAACAAATCAAATTTTTTGAAGGAATTTCAACAAGTTTTGATTTGCTGGAAGCACAAAGACAATTGTACACAATGCAACAAAATTATTTGCAGGCGATGCTCAATGTTATTACCAACAAAGCAACTTTAGACAACGCATTAAACACACCAATCAACAAAAGAAAATGAAACCCATGAAAAAAATAACCATCCTAATTATTGTTGCAACATTTGCTATCTCATGTTCAGATAATGCAAAAAAATATTCCTTGGAAGAATTAAACACCCAAAAAACAATATTGGTCACTAAAATAGACAGCTTAAATACTCTGCTTAAATCTGTGGAAGCAGAAATCACAAAACTGGATTCTGATAAAAACCTTCAAACAATAACTATTCTTCCGGTTAAAAACGATGTTTTTAAACACTTTCTTGAAATTCAGGGCGTTGCAAAAGCCAACAAAAATATAGAAATAAGTCCGGAATTAGGAGGAACAGTAACTTCCATTCTGGTAAAAGAAGGACAAAAAGTACAAACTGGCCAACTCTTGATTCAATTGGATGATTCGTCCATAAAAAACAGCATCAATGAACTGAATACCCAATTAAGTCTGGCAAAAACAACTTTTGAGCGCCAGGAACGACTTTGGAACCAAAAAATTGGTTCGGAAATGCAATATCTTCAGGCAAAAGCACAAAAAGAAAGTTTAGAAAACAACTTATCATCTTTAAGAACTCAGGCAGGAAAAATGAGAATTACGGCTCCTTTTAGCGGAATTGTTGATGAAATTTTTCCAAAATTGGGGGAACTTACCAATCCGCAAATGCCAGCCGTGAGATTATTGAATTTAGACAACGTTTATGTGGAAGCCGAAGTAACGGAAACCTTTTTGCCAGTTATTAAAGAGGGAACGGAAGCAATAGTGCATTTTTCCTCTATAAATAAGGAAATACAATCTAAAATCTCTCAAGTCGGAAATTTTATAAATCCGGCAAATAGAAGTTTTAAAATCAATATCAACATTGACAATAAAGATCAAAGTATCAAACCTAATTTATTGGCTGATATTAAAATAGTGGATTTTGAAAAAACGGGAATCATAATTCCTGCCACTTTGGTGCAACAGGACCAAAGTGGAAAAGATTATGTTTTTACTGTTGTTACTGAAAATAATACGCAAAAAGTGATTAGAAATTTAATTACTGTTGCTAATGAATACAACCACGAAGTATATGTAAGTACCGGTTTGAAGGAAACTGATACTTTGGTGAATGCAGGAGCAAGGTTTGTAAAAGAGGGTGATCAAATTAAAATAAGTAAAGAGTAATTCTGCCACAAACCTAGAAATTATCAAAAATGAGTAAAGTATTAAAAGAATTCAAACTTTCAACATGGTCAATTAACAATAAAATGACCGTGTTTGTAATTATTGGAATGATTTTTCTGGCAGGAATTTATTCTTATCAAAGTATGCCAAGAGAAGCTTTCCCGGAAATTGTAGTGCCAGAAATATTTGTGTCAACCGCCTATCCCGGAAACTCTGCAATTGATATTGAGAAATTAATTACGCGTCCGTTAGAAAAAGAAATCAATGGGATTTCAGGTGTTGATGAAATCACCTCTACTTCAATTGAAGGATTTTCATCCATAAAGGTGAAATTTGATTTTAGCATGACACCCACTGAAGCTTTGCGAAAAGTGAAAGATAAAGTTGACGCTGCAACATCAGATAAAGATTTTCCAAAAGATTTACCTGCTGACCCCAATGTGAAAGAATTAAACTTCGCTGAATTAATGCCTATTATGAACATTAATTTATCGGGCGATTTTTCTATGGATGAACTTAAAGATTATGGAGAATATCTAGAAGATGAAATTGAGAAAGTTCCTGAAATTACCAACGTTGAAATCCGCGGGATTCAAGACAAGGAAATAGAAATCAGCGTTGATTTATACAAAATGGAAATATCCAAAATTAGCTTTAGTGATATTGCACAAGCCATTCAAAATGAAAACATGACCATTTCCGGCGGTGAATTATTGGGAAATGGATTGCGCAGAAATGTTCGTGTTATAGGTGAATTTAAATCGGCTGAAGAAATCGCTGACGTTATTATAAAACAGGAAAACGAAGAAATTGTTTACTTGCGCGATATTGCAACCGTTACTTTCAAAGAACAGGAAAAACAAAGCTATGCCCGTGAATTCTCGCAACCTGTTGTTATGCTTGACGTAACCAAACGTGGCGGTGAAAATTTAATCAAGGCTTCTACACAAATTGATGCCATTATTGCAAAAGCCAAAGAAAGTTATTTTCCTTCCAATTTATACATTTCCAAAACCAACGATCAAACCAATGATACAAAAACCATGGTTGCAGACCTTGAAAACAGCATTATTCTGGGTATTATTCTAGTGGTGGTTGTGTTGCTTTTCTTTCTTGGAATCAGAAATGCCCTTTTTGTAGGAATTGCAATTCCATTGTCCATGTTTATGTCATTCATCGTATTGAATGCTTTGGGTGTCACCTTAAACACCATGGTATTATTCTCTTTGGTAATTGCCTTAGGAATGCTGGTAGATAACGGGATTGTTGTGGTTGAAAACATCTATCGATTGTTAGATGAGGGTTACTCAAAAATTGAAGCTGCAAAACATGGTGTTGGTGAAGTTGCCATTCCTATCATTGCTTCAACGGCAACAACACTGGCAGCCTTTTTGCCATTGGCATTCTGGCCTGGAATGATGGGTGAATTTATGCGCTATTTGCCAATTACTTTAATCATTGTATTAATTTCTTCGTTATTCGTAGCCTTGGTGATAAACCCCGTATTAACTTCAGTTTATATGAAAATTAAGGAAGATGAAGTTAATTTTAAAAAAATAGTGATTTTTAGTTCCGCTTTGTTTTTTCTTGGGGTCATTTTTATTATTGCCGGATTGATTTCAGGAATAAAAGGGCTAAATGCTACGGGGTTATTACTTGCGCTAGCGGGATTGCTTCGTGTTATAAACACAAAATTTTTAACCCCTGGCACGGAATGGTTTCAAACTAAATTATTGCCAAAATTGGAAACTTATTATGAACGTACTTTGCAATATGCTTTGAAAGGAAAAAGACCAAGGGTATTCTTTTTAGGGACATTTGGGCTCTTGATTTTTTCTGTGATGCTTTTTATAGTATTCCCTCCAAAAGTACTTTTCTTCCCTGAAACGCCGCCAAAACAAGTATATGTTTACCTGGAATATCCTATTGGAACTGATATAGAAGTCACCAATAAACTGTCAATCGAAGTTGAAGATAAAATTCAGGATCATTTAAAAAAATATGAGGTTGACGGCAAAAATGTTTTAATTACTTCGGTAATCGGACAGGTTGGGGAAGGCACAAGCGATCCAAATCGAGGGCAAGATGGCGGAACAACACCGAACAAAGCGCGTATCACTGTAGATTTTGTTAAATTTATTGAACGCGATAACATTGACACCGAAGATGTTTTAATTGAAATCAGGGAATTATTGAAGGATATTCCAGGCGTAGATATCATTGTTGACAGACCAGCTGATGGCCCGCCAGCAGGAGCGCCAATTAATATTGAAGTAGCGGGAGATGATTACGAACTATTATTGTCAACCGCTGAAAACATCCAACAATTCATTAAAAATAAAAATATTTTAGGGATTGAAGAATTAAAATTAGATGTTGAACAGGGGAAACCGGAACTGCCAATCATCATCGACCGACAAAAAGCGCGTCGTTTGAATGTTTCAACCGGTCAGATAGGTGATGCGCTCAGAACTTCATTGTTCGGAAAAGAAATCTCCACTTTTAAAGACGGGGAAGATGATTATCCAATAAATATGCGACTAATGGATAAGTATCGCTATGATAAACAGGCATTGATCAATCAAAAAATCACCTTTAGAGATCCGAGTAACGGTAAAATTGTCCAGGTTCCTATTTCATCAATTGCCCATGCAGAAACTTCCTCCACATTTAGTGCTGTTAAAAGAAAAGACCTTGACAGGGTAATTACCATTGCGTCAAATGTTTTGGAAGGTTTTAATGCTACAGAGATCAATGATCAAATTAAAAGCGAGTTAAAAAATTATGATTTTCCCAAAAACATTTCAATTTCTTATACCGGTGAACAAGAGTCACAGGCCGAAGAAATGGCGTTTTTAAGCAAGGCTTTATTAATTGCAGTGTTTTTCATTTTCTTAATATTGGTGGCCCAATTCAATTCAACATCAACCCCAATTATCATATCATTAACGGTATTATTAAGTTTAATTGGCGTTTTACTCGGGTTAATTATTTTCAGAATGGAATTTGTGATCATGATGACCATGATTGGGATTATCTCCTTGGCTGGTATTGTGGTGAACAACGCTATTGTGCTTATTGACTACACCAACCTGATCATGGTGCGTAAGCGTTTGGAAGCAGGGTTGGATGAAGGTGTTTTAACCGAAGAAATAATTAATGAAAGTATAGTTGAAGGCGGTAAAACACGTTTAAGGCCTGTATTGTTAACGGCAATCACAACCATTTTAGGGTTGTTGCCATTGGCCATTGGAATAAATGTAAATTTCATGACCTTATTTACAGAGTTTGATCCACAATTTTACATTGGTGGTGAAAACGTTGCGTTTTGGGGACCTATGTCCTGGACCATTATTTTTGGTTTGACATTTGCCACTTTTTTAACTTTGGTCATAGTTCCTGTGATGTATTCATTGCTAAATAATTTTAAGTTTCAGCTGAACAGAAAACAATAATATAATTAAAAGCGATTCCAACAAGAGTCGCTTTTTTTATTTAATTTGTATTGAATGAAAAACGAAAAAACCTATACGGTAGATGAAGCAACCAAGTTGATGGAGAACTTTTGCGCCTACCAGGAACGCTGCCATAAGGAAGTTACGCAAAAACTGTACGATTTGCATATGATTCCTGAAGCCAGAGATCAGATTACACTTCATTTGCTGCAGCATAATTTTTTAAATGAAGAACGCTTTTCAAAAGCTTTTGCAAGAGGAAAGTTCTCGATAAAAAACTGGGGTCGAATTCGAATTGTGAACGAACTAAAATTCAGGAATATCTCACCTTATAACATTAAAACTGCCTTAAAAGAAATTGATGATGAAGTTTATTTAAAAACCATTCAAAAAGTTGCCGAAAAAAAATTTGCAGTCATTAAAGAGCCCAATGCATTCAAAAAAAGAAGCAAAC
>Ga0314774_1000786_pt1 | contig 22674 bp, 4 predicted proteins | sample MetaGCBIA2018_FD_204515 | JGI IMG/M metagenome (GOLD analysis project Ga0314774, IMG submission 204515) | Cryopeg brine microbial communities from Beaufort Sea near Barrow, Alaska, United States - CBIA 2018 | ecosystem: Environmental > Aquatic > Marine > Coastal | place: USA: Alaska | collected...
CCCAATTATCATAAATGTACATTGAAATTTCACTTACACCTCTAAATATAGGTCTAAATAGATCATTTATACCATCATTATTTGGTGAAAAGGCCGTTGGTAATAATATGGAAGCTCCTTCACCAATTAGTACTGTTTTTGTTATTGATGTTGAACAACCTGAACTATTAAATACAGTTAATGTTACGTCATAAATACCATCATTTGTATAGGTATGGAAAACAGTTTCAATATTTTCACCGTTTGAATTAAAAGCTAAATCTTCAGGATTATAAAATACTCTTGAAGGCGTATTGTCCCCAAAATCCCAAACTGCATAACTATATACAATAGGATTAAGGGTTCCTATAAAGGATAGGTTTGTAAATTCTATATTTTCTTTTACTGAATAATAACCATAAGCCTCGAAATCAAAGGACGTAAATTCAAAGTCAAGCATTTCTTCATCGACTTTTTTTGTAGATATTATTTTCTCTACTGAGCAGTTTTGTGAATTGATAACCTTTAAGATACCATCCAATGTTTCAATCTCATTAAAAGTAAGCTCATAAATATTATCGCCTAAATACTTGGAGGAAACTATTTTACTGTTGTAATAGAAAGTTAAATTGGTGTCTAAGGAGTTTATTTTTGCATAAACAATTCCCGATCCAGTACCACAAATATTTTCATCAAAGCTTAAAGCCTCTATTGAAATTGATAGTTCACTGCTAATTGTGAATAAATAAGGTTCAGAAACACAACCACCACTGTCTGTAACAGATAATTTATACCTTCCAGCATTTAAGCCACAAATATTATAGTAATTATTGTAAGGAGGCGAAATTATTGACCATACCTGAGATTGTGGATTAAAAGATTCTAGCGTAAAACTAGTATAAATTCCTGTACCTCCAGTAAAATCAAAGTTTGCACAAACGTTATTGCAGCTTGGGGTAGTCATACTCAATAAAGTAATTGACAAAGGATCTTTATCTTTAATAGTAAAAGTTCTCGTTGGCAATGGACAACCAATTGCATCTGTTCCGCTAAACGTATAGTCACCAGGAGCCAATCCTTTTATGGTGGCTTGGTTTTGTCTAAAAGTGCCGTCTGGTCCACCTGTCCAATTAATGGCGTAAAAAGGAGTGCCGTTTGCATCAACAAATGGAACACCTCCAAAGATTGTCACTGTTATTTCACCATCATTTCCGTCACAGCTAATTTGTGAAACTTCTGCCGATATAGTTGCTGGAGTTGATATATTTATGAAGCCCTTTTTAATGGCTCCACCACAATTATTGTACTCAATGCCATATTCATAAATACCTGATGCTATTGGTTGACCGCTAATGGTTAATAAAACTCCTGTTACTGTTGTGATTGTAGAGTAAGTTATACCACTTGGCAATCCTGTAACGCTAATAAGCGATGGATCTGTTATATTTCCTATTATATCATACACTATATCATCAATTGGAGTTGACAATGAGCAGATTGTTTGATTGTCTGTACCTAGGGCTGAGGTACGCACAATACTAACGGCAGCATAATTATTTTCTATGCTCACATCTAATTCTGCACTGCACGCAGAAGTTCCAACTGTTTTTATTTTAAAGTTAAAAATGCCCGTATATACTGGCGCGCCAGTTAAGGTATAAATACCAGTTGCAGTATCAACTTCTAATTTAATAAAAGCAGGTAACAAGCTTTCATCTATTCCTGTTGCAGCTCCACTTAATTTAAATTTAATAGCATCTATTGGGGCATTCTGACAAACACTTTGTGTAAGTGTCCCAGAATTGGCTTCAAGCATAATGGCAGGCGTTGCTTCAATAGTTAATTTGAATGTCGATTTTGCCGGCAAACCACAACCATTATTTACAGAAATCTCATAAACTGTTTCGCTTAAAATAGCTATTGGCGTTCCTGAAATAATTAATTCCCCATTTACTACCACATAATTAATTCCAGTTGGTAGAGCAGGAGTGATCATATTATTAGTAGTGACACTTAAAGGAATAGCATATCTCAATGGTTCAATAGGAGAACTTACACAACTCATTTGATTTATACTGCCACTAATTAAATTAATAAATGCATTCTTTTTAACAACAATACTACCATCAAGTGTATCACTACAATTACTATCTGTAGTGATGCTATAATTATAAGTACCACTTAATGTTGGTTTACCATTTATAATAGCACTACCAGTTGCTGGATCTGGTGTAAAAGTAACACCTGGAGGTAATACTCCATTTAATTGAAGTGTTTGCCCTGCACTTCCTTGATACTGAATTGGGTTTGTCAAAACAGTATTTACACAAACAATTTCATTTTGATTACCCAGAGTAAGTGATAACGTTCCTAGCGCTGTAATTGTAATTTTCCCTGTTTCAGTTGCACTTGCACAAATACCTTGAGTGGTAATGGTGTAAGGATAAACTGCAGCTGCAGCATTTACGCTTCCTGAAATAGTTATTATATCTCCAACAATGTTCCATACAATTCCTACAGGCAGTCCTGTTACTGTCGCACCCGTTGCACCGCCACCAAGTTCATATACAATTGACGCAATACTGTTGTTAGGACAAATTTCCTGGGTGTCTTTTCCTGCTGAAATTAATGTAATCGTGTCATTTTGGTTGACAGTAATTGTTCCTTCAAATGTAGCATTGCAACCAGCAGCTAAGCCCGATGTAACCACCTTATAATCAAAAATACCTGTTACAGCAGGTGCGCCAGAAATAGTGAGCGTAGTCCCTGCAAAATTTCTATCAACTCCTGAAGGTAATCCTTCAACATAAGCACTTGTTGCATTGCCTGTGATATTAAATATAATGTCATCAATTTTCACACCTTCACAAATAGTTTGATAAATTGGAGTATTCAATTTTGGCTCTATTCCGGCTTCAACCACAGTAACCGCAGCTGTTGTTGGCTCAAGTAACTCAGGAGGACTACAATAAGTGCTTTCAGAATCTTCTACATTTAATAATTTAACATCATACTCTCCAGCTAGGTCAGTTGGTATACTTAGTACAGCACTATTGCCTCGTATAGTTGTAACAGTTCTAATTATACCCCCTATTGAATAAGTAAATATGTATGGTGCTATTCCATTGCTTGCTGTAAATGTGATGGTTGGTTCAGCACCATCTTTACAAACTTTAAATGAATTTTTGCCTGTAATAGTAGCTGAAACAGCTTGTTTTAAGAGTACATTAATTTGTGCAGTCTTTTCACAACCATTAACCACCTTTCCTATTACATATAAGGTTTGGTTTATAGCAGGTGTGTAGGTGTAAATATTAGTCGTTGCTAAAGAAACATAATAACCTAAAGTATTTATAGAATACCATTCATAGTTATCAGCTCCGGTTGCAGTTAGTGATATTTCGCTACCTTCACAAACTTCAATTTCTGGAGAACCATTTTCTATAAGTACTGTTGGGAATGTAGTATTTACAATTAGCTCACCATCAAATGGTACGGCACATCCTGTTGATGCTTCAATGCTATAAGGGAACGTTCCACCTTCTGTTGGTGTTCCTGAAATTATTCCTGTTGCATCATCAAAACTAACACCTGTTGGTAATGTTCCAACAAGAATCATACTTGCAGCAGGAGATGTTACAGGAGAACTATTGATATTAAAATTTATAGCTGCTATGGCATTGCTAATACATATTGTTTGGTCTGGAGTACCAGAACTTGAGTCTAAAAGAATTTCACTTTCATTAACAGTAATCGTACCTGTAGCTGTTAAACTTACACAATTAGGTAGTGCTTGGTTTGTAATTTCAACAGTATAGTCCCCTGCTAAATCAGTTGTAAATGAGGCTACATTTCCTGGGGCTGATGCTCCAGATGGAACTGTCCATCTATAATCATATAATCCCGGAGGGTTAGGAGTTGCAGAAACAGTTGCTAAATCACCCACGCAAATTGTTGGGTTGTTAACTGTAACAGTTGGTATTGGTTGTGCCGTAACCACCACAGGTTTTATAGTTGAACATCCATTACTATTCGTTCCTTTAACATAATAAGCTCCTTCATTAGCAGTTAAAGGTGTACTATACGATGCTGTTGCTGTTGCATTTGTCCAATAAGTGAAAGATAAACCAGCATCTGATCCAGCTGTAATAGAAGAATCTGTTAAATCAACTGTATCATTTGCGCAAATTGTTGGCGGGTTTGTTATCACCAATATTGGCGCTGCGTAAACATCAATGGTTACAAATGGAGCTGCAGTAACTAATGTTATACACGCTGTTGGACTTGAATCGGTAACGCTTACTAAAGTGTAAGTATGTAATCCTATAGTACTAGAAGATGACGCTACTTGAACGCTGTTTCCAGATGAAGTGGTTATTGTATAACCTGGAACTCCATCAATTTCATATTCAAATGTATAAGGAGCAGTACCGTTAGAACCCGTAAATGTTACCAAGTTATCAGCACTGTTTAAACAAGTATTTCCACCACCTCCTATTACGGCAATTGGTGCCGAATATACATTTACAACAAATGTTTCAGTTGCAATACAACCTTGAGGTGTTGTTGGTGGTAATGTTAATGTATAGGTTACAGGAATCATACTTCCTGTCGTATTTGTTAAAATTTCACTTATTGCTCCAGTACCAGAATTTAGTCCTGCAGAAATTCCTGAAACATCTGTTCTAGTCCAAGTAACTGAACCACTTGTAACAGGGTTTACACTCACATCAGGAGTAAAACTGAAAGTATCTCCTGAACAAATTTCTGTAGCCGGATAACCACCAGTATAATCAAGTGTTGGAGATGGTTGAACTGTTACCGTCACTGTTTCTGTATTTGCACAGCCAATATCAGTAGTTAATGTATACATATAGTTGACATTAACCGGTGATGTTGAAGTATTCACTAATGTTTCGTTAATATCTCCATTTCCTAATCCTGAAGCATTTAAAATACCTACTTGTACTGCTCTTGTCCAGCTGTAACTTACATTTGCCGTTCCACTTGCCGGATGGTAAGTAAATAAAATATTAGAACAAACATCAGGAGGTGTTAATGAACTAGTTAATGTTGGAGTCGCTACAACTTCTATAAGTAAAGATTCCAAAGCACCATCACCACAAGCGTTTCTTCCAAAAACTTTTAAAGTGCCTGTAGTTGCAGTTAAGTCAAAATCTACTGTTATGCTATTTGTATTTAAACCTGAAACAATAGTTGCACCTGTAGGTAATGTCCATTCATAACTTGTTGCATTGTCAATAGGATCTACTATATAAAGGTTTCCTGTTGATCCCGCACAAACTGGTGTTGGTCCAGCTAAGTTTGCAGCAGCAGAAGGCAGTGGTTTAACATCTACTGAAACAGTTACTGTGTTAGCACAGCCATTGGTAGTTGTAGGTAAGGTTAATTCGTAATCAACTGTAATTATACCGTTGGTTGTATTGGTTAATAGTTCAGTAATAGGCGTAGCATTTCCCGTTGAACCAGCTTCTGTAATACCAGGAATTGTTGCTCTACTCCAAGTAATGGTACCTGTAGGATCACTTGTTGGCGTATAATTAATGCTTGTTCCTGAACAAATTGATGTTACAACAGGTGCATTTGTAAGTAGCGCAGCTGGATATACATCTACGGAAACATACTCCGTTGAAGCACAACCTTCAGGGGTAGTTAATGTTACCGTATAGGTAGCTGTTCGTGCCGTATTTGTAGTATTTACAAGTGTTTCAGTAATGGTGTTTCCAGTACCTGAAGCTGTATTTAATATACCACTTTGTAAGGATCTGTCCCAAGTAAATAAAACTCCCGAAACACTTGTTAGGGTATGAGTAAATGTATCGCCTGAACAAATAGGAGTAGTTGTAGTTGTAGTTAGTGTTGGTGGTGCAATAACAGTAATTGGTAGTGATGACGCTACACCATCACCACAAGCGTTTCTTCCAAAAACTTCTAAAGTACCTGTAGTTGCAGTTAAGTCAAAATCTACTGTTATGCTATTTGTATTTAAACCTGAAACAATAGTTGCGCCAGTAGGCAATGTCCAACTATACGATGTCGCACCTACAATAGGTGAAGCTGTAAATAAAACGTCAGTTTCACCAGCACATACAGTTTGATCACCAGCAATTGAAGTAGCAGCAGGAACTGGCGAAACGGTTATTGCTAAAGTAGAAATTGGACCATTACCACAAGTGTTTGTTGCATACACAGAAACATTTCCTGATATAGCATTCGCTCCATAATTGACTGTAATTGTACTTGTATTGTTTCCTGCAACAATGGTTGCTCCAGTTGGTACAGTCCAGTTATATGTTGTAACACTAGGATTGGTGGCAACTTGATAAATTACACTTGCAGTTCCTGCACAAAGCGGTGAGCTAACAGTTGTACTAATAGCACCTAAGTTAGGCGCAGCACAATTGATAGTTAATGTTACTATATCAGAAATAGTTGAGGTACTACAAGCACCAACACCCGTTGCGGTTAATGTTAAAGCTTCAGTTGAAGGACAACTATTGCTTAACGATTGATATGTTGGTGGTGTACCATTGGTGAATGTTCCTACTCCAGAGGTACTCCATACTTGTGAACTTGCATTTGTTACACTCGAATTATTAATTGTAAAATTAGCGATTGGGTTTCCAGGAATGTAACAAACTACTCCATTGTCACCAGCTACAACAGAAGGTAATGGTTGAATAGTAATAGTTATGTCTGCAGTTACAGATGCTGAACAGCCATTTTTAGGTGTTAATACAGCTCTAGCAACGGTGGTTTGTGTTGTTGTAATTGAAGATGATAAGCCCGATGTAAATGTAGGTGTTTGAGTAGACCCACCACTTGTGATACTTCCTGGTCCTCTAAAAATACTCCAGATTATGGTATTGTAATTACTTGCTGTGCTATTAAGAATAACACTAGGTGTACTTACACATATATCAACAGTAGAAGCAGTAATTGTGATTGAAGGATTAGCCGTAATATCTAATCGCATAACACTTGTATCAATAGCACAAGTTGAATCTCCAGATCCAGTTAAGGTAAGATATACATAACCTGTATTAATGTCATCTGTACTTGGTGTATAAGTTGTTGCATTTACAGGGTTAGAATGGTTGAATGTGCCACCTGCATAAGTACCATTATTAGTTCCTTTACTGTTTTCTGAGCTTATCCAAGAATAGGATGTTGCATTAACAGCAGTAGCGCCTGCTAAAGTATAGGCAGTTCCTTCGCAAATTGTAGCATTAGAACCTGCAGAAACACCAACTCCTGGCGCTATGGTTAATTTCATATAATCCTCAACAATACCACAAGAATTTTGAGCTGTTACAATTAGATAAACAAAACCTCTTGAAATATCGTCTGCATTTGGAGTATATGTTGGGTTTTTAGTATCCGGTAAATTAAAATCAACATTATTAGGTAGTATGCCTGCACTACTTAAAGAGCTTACCCATGAAATACTGGTATAATCAGTGGCTGTTGCATTCACTAAATTATAAGGAGTTCCCTCACAAACAGTTGCAGCTGCACCTGCATAAACGGTTGGTTGTGGCGTTAGTGTAAGCGTTACCGTAGCACTAGTTTCACCCAAACACGGTGGTGGATTTGCTGCGTGCAATGTAAATGTTATAATTCCTGTTTCGTTAGGGCCAGGAGTATATGAAGGCTGTAAACTGTTTACGGTAGCAAGACTAATACTTCCTGTTCCATCTTCAGTCCAAGAATATGTAGTTGAAGGACTTACTGAAGCTCCAAAATCTAATAAAATAGGAGCGGTGGTTTCACACTCAGTTATTGGGGTACCTGCTTCAACAGTAGCATTTGGCGTTAAATTTACACGTATTGTTTCAATAGCATTTGTTGAACAGTTAGTACCAATAGGATATGCCGTAACTTCTAAAAGCATAAATCCGTTTGCTATTTCAGCATTAGTAGGACTTAAGGTTGGTGTTTCGGTGGTTTCATTTGCAGGAGATGAAACGGGAGATACTGGTGTTACATTCACCCAAGAAATGCTACTAGCGTTGTTTACTGTTAACAAGTCTGGCAATGTAAACGTTTCACCACACATCTCAATTACGGTAGTACTGGCAAGAATAGTAGGATTTTTTTCAACTGTTAATTGCATTGCATCTTTAAATACACTTGCCGTAGGTAAGCAAGCTGCATTTGGTTGTGCCGTCATTGTTAAGGTAATAATACCTGAATCTGCAGGGTTTAAAATATAAGTAGGATTTACATTTGAACTTGTATAGTCAAATGTTCCGTTGGCGGTTCCATCATCCCAAGTAATTGAACTATAATTTGTTGCTGTAGCACCTATTAATGCATAAGTTTCTCCTTCACAAATAGACGCATCTGCCCCTGCAAAAACAGTAGGATTCGCATACAATGTAATTTCCATAGGAGCGCTTGTAACATTTCCACAATTTCCTGTTCCTGTAGCTTCCAAGAAAACTTTAACAACAGTGATACCCGATGGATTGATAAAATCTCCTGCACCTGGAATATAATTCACTAGTAAAGGATTCGCAGTGGTTTGAATTGAACCAGCACCTGTATGTGTCCAAGTATACGTTGTGCCATTAGTTCCTGTTCCAGTTATTGGAATGGAAGTAACGCCTTGACAAGCTGTAATAGGCCCGCCAGCATCAACAATTGGTAATGGATTGATGGTAATCGTAACGTCATCTGGCATTGGTGTTGGACAATTGCTTGTTCCGTTAGCGGTTAACGTTAATGTTACCGTACCAGATGCTCCTGCATTTGGTAAAATTTCAGGTGTTAATCCTGTACTTGTTCCTGCTACAATTGTGGCAGGGCCAACAATAGACCAACTAAATACGCCACTTCCGTTTGTAATACTTGCTCCTAAAACCGTAAAAGTTTCATCTTCACAAATAGTGCCTCCAAGTCCTGCGTCTACAATTAGCGCTGGTTCAATGGTAAGTGAAATACTTGCTGTAACATCTGAACAAGACGCATTTAAGGCGTGTGCTGTTAATATTAAATTTACAGTTCCTGTTTGATTGGCTGCAGGAGTATAAACTGTAGCCGCTGAGGTTGTTGAAGTTGCTGGTGAAAAAGTACCCAAACCATTAGATGATGCCCAAGTTAAATGGTCATAATTAGTAGCTGTTACTTCTGAAGCTAAAATTGATAATGTTGTTCCTTCACAAATTGTTTTTGTGGCTGGCACAGCAGCAAACGGACTAGGAACAATCGTAATTATTTTTGTTGCAATGGCATCATTAGCAGTGCCACAAGCTGGGTTTGCAATAGCTGTTAATGTTAAGGTAACATCACCTGTTAGGCCTCCGCTTGGTACAAAAGTTGGCGTTAAAGGGGTTGCTCCTGCTGTAATAGAACCTCCACCAGATACTGTCCATAATAAATTCGCATAATTTTGTGCTGTTGCTTCTGAACCAGCCAATGTATAGCTACTACCTTCACAAATAGTCACAGGTCCTCCTGCATTTGCTGTAGGTTTTTTTATGATGGTTACTAAAATAGTATCCGTAATTTCAGGGCAATTGGTAGCACTTACAGCGTGTAAGGTAAGTGTCACACTTCCCGTATTAATATCTAAAGTACTTGGTGTATAAGATGTAGTTCCTGAGGTTGGATTTGAAAAATCGGTATCAGTTGCTGAAGAACTAGTTGTCCAATACATACTTGAGCTGTTTGTCGCTGAACCAGCCAAAGTAACAATCCCGTCTTCACAAATAGATTGAGGCAACCCTGCATCTACTAGTTGTACAGGTGATAAATTTAGAGTAATAAAGTCTTTAACTGCTCCTGCACAAGGAGCTAAAGGTTGTGCAGTAACTCTTAATATAATAGGTGTTCCTGAAGAGTTAGCTGCAGCAATTTCTGCTGCACTTGGTGTATAGGTTGGGTTTTCAATGCTAGTATCACTAAATGTTCCAGGACTTCCACTTTCTGATGTCCATAAAAGGCTACTGTAATTAGCAGCAGTTACACCCGTTATTGGAAAAGGTGTGCTTGAACAGTTTGTTCTATTTTCTATACCTGCATCTACAGTTGGCAGTGGTACCATATTTACCGTTTGTTGTTTTACTGCCGGTCCACAAGAAGCGGTGCCTGTTGCGGTTATTTTTATGGTAAAAGAGCCCGTTAAAATGTCATTCGTTCCCGGAGTATATTCTGCTAATATAAGGTCATTCGCATCCGTAAATGTACCATCTGAAGCGCCTACAGATTCCCATAAATACGTGCTTGCATCGGTTGCAGTTGCAGTTGCATTAAAAGTTTCACCTTGGCAAATGTCTGTTGCCAAATTGGTAATGGTTACCGTTGGTGCATCTTCTATGGTAATGACAATTTCATCATAATCAGTTAAGACACACGTTGCATCACTGGTGGCTGTTAAACTTAAAGTAACAGAACCCGTTGTTATATCTGCAGCAGTAAACGTATAAGTTGGGTTTAGATCTGTTGGATTGCTAAACATTCCTTTGCCTACTGGATTTACACGTGTCCATAAAATAGAATTTGCAAATTGAGTGGTATTACCAGATAAATTATACGTTAATGTAGAACTACAAACAGTAGCTGTAGTAGTTGTAAATGTAACAATAGGAGTTTTAACTACTGTGATTGTGAAGTTTTCAGTTATTGTAGTTGCACAAGGAGATAAACTTTTTACACTAACGCTGATATCAACTGTATCACTATCTGAATCAGGAACATACGTTGGTGTTTCTGTATTGGCACCTGTAATTGAGCCAGTTCCTTTTACAATTGTCCAAGAAATACTTGTAGGATCTGAAGGGTCATAGTTTGTAAAAATAGCGTTTAAAGATTTAGGTAAACCTTCACAAAATGTATAATTTGTTTGGGTAGCATCAATAGTTGCTAAAGGTGCAATATTAACTCTAATGGTTTCAGTAACTGTATTTGCAGCACAAGTTCCTTTTGGAGTAACTGTGATTATTAGGTCAGCATAACCATTATTAATATCTGTAAGACTTGGTGTAAATATAGGTTCTAAATCCAATGTTCCTCCTTGAACAATAGTTCCCGGAGAAGTAGCAGTCCAAACCACAAAATCAACACTACTCATATTCGTAATAACTACTTGTCCTGGTTGTACTTGGTAAGTATCACTTTCACAAATAGCAGCAGTTGGATTTACCGTAACTACAGGTTTTTTTAGAATGGTATAGGTTACCGTACTTACTGCATTTGTAGCACAAGGTGCTGTTGCAGTACCTGTTAATGTTAAGGTAAAAGATCCGTTAGCTATTTCAGTTGGCCCTGGTTGGTAAGTGGTAGTTTTTGTATTTGAAGGCGTAATAAAACTACCATCTCCCGTTCCATTTGTCCACTGTAAGTTTCCGAAAGCAGCAGTATTTGCAGTAGCATCTGTAGTTGTAATGTTCGATCCTTCACAAATAGTTTGTGGTGAACCTGCATTTACTTTTGGATTTTTTATAATTGGTATTGTTACTGTTTTAGTTACCGGTGTTGTTCCACAATCTGCAGTTGGAGTCGCTTCAATTGTTAATACTATTTGTTCTGCCAAAATATCTGCAGCGCTTGGTGTTACTGTTGGGTTTAAAGTGGCTGGATTATTTATAGTTGTACCAGTCGTTGATGTATAAGTATAAATAAGCGTATTGGTAATAGTTGTACCCAATACTTGTACATCACTTGCATCTTGGCAGATTGGCTCTTGGTTAACCACTGTAATAACAGGTAATTTTGCAATATTAAATGTCATTGTTTTTACAAATGGCACTGCACAAGGGCTCATTGGATTCACTTTCAATGTTAAAGCTACAGTACCTGTTGAAATATCAGAACCTAAAGGGATATAGGTAGGGTTTTCAATATTATTTATACCACCTAAAAATGAACCACCACCTGCGGTAGTCCATACTATACTACTATACGTACCTGGTGTAGCTGAAACGTTATTAATTTGAAATTGCGTTTCGCATCGGTTTAAATCTGGAGTAGCAGTAACAATAGGTTCAGGTATAAAGTTTAAAATAATGTCTTCACTTTGCGGCGCAATACACGGAGCAACCGGATCAACAGTTAATGTTAATATAACTTGCCCGGAAGCGATATCAGCTGCGGTTGGTGTATAAATAGGGTTTTTATTATCTACTCCAGAAGACGTAAAAGTCCCTGTTCCTGTGGATGACCAATCACTTAATGTTACCAGTGTGTAATTATTGGTAATACTAGTACCGCTTATTGGATACGAGGTGCTACTTTCACAAATAGCTGCTGTACCAATGGTTGTGATTACAGGTAAAGCTTCTATGTCTAATACTATGGTATCTGTAATTACCTCGAAACAAGGAGCTAGACCAGTTGCAGTAACGGTTAATGTAACGGTTCCAGCAGCTATATCAGCAGCAGATGGTGTATATTCAGCCGTGGAAGGCGACAATGTTGAGGTTTGGTTCACCCACGTTCCACTTCCTTTTGAGTCCCAGTAAATATTAGAGAAATTAATGGCAGTAGCTGACGTTGTTGTATAGTAAGTGTCTCCACAAATTGTAACGGGAGATGTTCCTGCATCTACTTGTACATCAGGTATAAAATTAAGAGTAACGGTTGCTGTTGTACTTAAGTTACAATTAGCAGGGTCTCTTGCAGCCTCTAATGTTAAAATTACTGAACCCGTTGCTATATCTCCTGCAGTTGGTGTATATGTAATTGCATCGGTAGTATTTGATGGTGTATTTGAAGGCAGAAATCCGGAATTTCCTGTACTTGAACTAGTCCAAGTTAAATATCCAGGGTCATAATCCATAGCATTTACTCCAGTTATTGGTACTGGTATACCATCATTGGTACATACATCAATTGATGTACTTAGAGTTGTAATACTTGGTATTTTATTGATGGTTAATGTCATTTGATCAACGGCATCATTAAAACAAGGTGCGTTTAAATTACTTGCAGTAAGTGTTAATACAACTGAACCATTGTTGTTATCTGAAGTGCCGGGTGTATAAGTGGGGGTTAAGGTATTACCTCCTGTAAAACTACCACTACCAGAAGTTGACCAGAGTAAACCAGTTGAACCACCAGTCCCTGCGTAATTAGTTGCAGATGCGGAACTAACAGTAAAGGAATCTCCTTCACATCTATTAGCACTAGTACCTGCATTAGCTGTTGGGTTGGCAACAATAACTAGTTGTGTAATTTTGCTTGCAGGTGTTGCACAAGGACCAATAGGATCAGCCGTTAGGGTAAAGGTTATGGTACCCGTTTCTGAACTAGTTGAAGTATATTCTGGATATAACGTAGTAGTTCCAACAAATGTTCCACTACCACTGCTTTTTGTCCATAGTACTGATGAAGAATTTGTAGTAGAACCAAATAATATTTGTGATTGACCTTGGCAAATTTCATAAGGGCCTCCAATACCTGTTACTTGTGGATTTTTTTGTATCGTAATATCTACTTGGTCAGTATCAATAGTAGTACAGCCAGAATTTCTAGCAGTCAATATAAAACTAACTGTGCCTTGCAGTATATCAGCCGGACTGAAAGTATATAAAGGGGTATTAATAAATCGGTTGTCAAAACTACCAGATCCGTTTGGGGTACTCCACTCAACACTTGATGCATTTGTTGGATTACCCATTAATGTATAGGTTGGTTCTGTTTGACAAATAGTGAAATCACCACCTGCATCTGATGTCGGTATTGCATTAATAGTATATATGAAAATCTCAGTTGCAGCAGTACCACAAGGACTAATCGGCTGCACTGTAAGTGTAAAAGTTACAGCAGTATTAAAATCTGAAATATTTGGAGTATAAATAGGTGTTGCCGATGTATCTGTACCATTAAATGATCCAGAACCAGAAGTTGTCCAAAGAATAGTACCCGGATTTTGAATACTTGCAGAGATATTTAATGGGTTGATGCTACTAGCGCAAACTATGGCATCAGAAATTGGAGTAATTACTGGATTTTTCTTAATAGATAATATTGTAGTACTAGATATTGGAAGACAAGGTGTATTCCCTTGTGCTTCTAGCGTTAAGGTTACTGTTCCAGTAGATTTGTCATTAGGCCCTGGTGTATAGGTAGGAGTTAATGAATTAATATTGGTTAATATTCCATCTCCATTGGTTTTCCAACTATATGATGCTGTGTTGGCGTCAACACTTGCCTCAGAAGGAGTATAAGTTGCGTTTTCACAAATTATAGTTGTTGCAGGCCCTGCACTAATTATAGGTGAAGGAACTATGGTAATATAAACAATCCTAGAATCTGTTGTACAAGAAGAACCAGAACCGGTAGTTAATGTAAACGGAATACCCGTTGTACCATAAAATGCGTTATAATTAGTAACATCTGCAACACTCGGTGTATAAATAGGTGTGGCTGAATTTGCTGGCGATAAGGAACCTGAAACGTTTCCTGGCTTCGTCCAACTATATGTTGTTGCAAATTGTGAACTAGTACCGTCTAAAGAAATTGGTGTTGTTCCACAAGTTAATAAATTAACACCAGCATTTGCAATAGATTGTCGGTTAATAGTAATGGTAAAATCTGTTGCTGGTTGTATTACATCGCAAGTATTGGTGAGTGTATGACGAAGTATAGCTGAACCTGCAGCTATACCTGAAATACTTGGTGTAAATTCAACTTGTGTATCCGAGATTCTATTGAAGATCTTCGCAGCACTTGCAGGAACAACTTCCCAAGTAGCTGTATTATAATTGTTATTTATAGTTGCTTCATAAAATACAGCATTTTCTGTTTCACAAATAGTAGATGACCCAGTAGTAATTGTAGATGTAGGATCTGGCTCAACGGTAATAGTTACTCTATTTGTTCCAGAGCAACCTAAATTAGTTTCAGTAAGCGTGTATGTTGTTGTTACCGTAGGTGATATGGTTGGGTTTGAACTTGTTGATGTGAAACCTGCTGGAACACTTGACCAAGAATAGGTAGAACCTAATACTGCAGGTGCTCCTATGGCAATACTATTTCCTTCACAAATTGGAGTGGATGCTATTACATTTGCTTGTGGAAGCGGATTTACAATGATTGTAAACGTATCTTCAGCATAACACGCCGTTGGGTTGTTGTTGTCTGTAATTCTGTAGGTATAAACTTCAGTTCCTAAATTTGTAAAAGTAATTGTTGCTTCAGGTAAAATACTTCTGTACCCTCCATTAGATGACCATTCATAATCAAAACCTGAACTGAATGATTGTCCGAAAGTTACCACATCTCCAATACACACATTTTGATTTGGAATATCAATAATAGTTGGTATTGGGTTTACAGTTACTGCTAACAATGCTCTTGGACTTTCACAAGAATTCGTAGGGGTTTGACTTACATAATAATTAGTTGTGCCCGCTGAAACTGTGCTTGGTGTTGGTGCTGTAGCACTACCTATACCACTTATTGCAATTGTATACCATAATAAATTTGTTCCTGTAGCTGTTAACGGACTCGCTGTATCGCCTGCACAATAGACTATTGGACTTGTTGTTGGTGCTAACGACAAAGCATTTACCGTTACAGGAGCTACTGTAGAAGTTGATGAACTACAAACACCGCTTGTTACTATTGCTTGATAAGATGTTGTACTTGTTAATGCTGGTGTTGTATATGATGGATTTATGGCTGATGGAATATTTACATAACTACCAGATGCATTTGTTTGCCACTGAATATTGCCTATATATCCACCAGCTAACGTTATTGTTGTTGTATCGCCTGAGCAAATTGTACTTGCGGTAGCCGTAGCTGTTCCTCCAACACTTGTTGGATCTACAGTTACTGTAATAATGTTAGAATTTGCAGAACTACAAGTACCACTAGTTACTATTGCTTGATAAGATGTTGTACTTGTTAATGCCGGTGTAATATATGTTGCACTCGTTGCTGATGGTATATTTACATAAGTACCTGATGCATTTGTTTGCCACTGAATGCTGCCTATAGATCCTGTTAGTGTTATTGTTTTGGTATCACCTGAACAAATTGGACTTGCTGTAGCCGCAGCTGTTCCTCCAACACTTGTCGGATCTACAGTTACGGTAATAATATTAGAATTTGCAGAACTACAAGTTCCACTAGTTACTATTGCTTGATAAGATGTTGTACTTGTTAATGCCGGTGTAATATATGTTGCACTCGTTGCTGATGGTATATTTACATAAGTACCTGATGCATTTGTTTGCCACTGAATGTTGCCTTCGTATCCAGTTAATGTTATTGTTTTTGTATCACCTGAACAAATTGGACTTGCGGTAGCCGCAGCTGTTCCTCCAACACTTGTTGGATCTACAGTTACAGTAGCTACTGTAGAAGTTGAAGAACCACAAGTACCATTTGTTACAATTGCTCTATAAGATGTTGTACTTGTTAATGCCGGTGTTATATATGTTGCTCTTGTTGCAGATGTAATATTTACATAACTACCAGATGTATTTGTTTGCCATTGAATATTGCCTAAATATCCACCAGCTAACGTTATTGTTGTTGAACCACCTGAACAAATTGTACTTGCGGCAGCTGTCGCTGTACCTCCAACACTGGCAGGCAAAACTTCAATTGTAAAAATTTCAGAAGAGCCAACACAACCTGCAAAAGTTGGTATAACTGTAAATTTAGAGAAAATACTTGTATTAGAAATGTTGGTTGCTGTAAATGAAGGTATTGGAGATGTAGTGTTAGAAAGCACAGTTTGTCCAATAGCAGCATTATTGTTTCCACTCCAAGTGTATGTGGTTCCTCCACCTGTACTTAACGGTGATTGAGCTGATAAAGCAATATTAGGAACTAGTTCTCCATCACAAACAATTAAATTAGTTAGTGGTTCAACTATAGGTGCAGGGTTTACGGTAATTGTAAACTGTTGCGGATTTCCATAGCAACCATCTATTCTTGGTGTAACTGTTATAGTTGCGGTTATAGGCTCGGAAGTGCCATTAACGGCTGTAACTGATGGTATTGCAGTAACTTTAGTATTACCAGTTCCTAATCCAATTGCAGAATTATCGTTAGTCCAATCAAATGTAAGTGTTTTTCCATCTGTTAAAGTTATAGGTTCTCCATCTAAAGGTAAATTATATAAAGGAGGGTTGTTAAAGATAGTCTCACCAACACAAAAAGATAAATCTGGTAGTAAAGTTGTAATCTTTGGTTCAATATATGTAAAGCTATCAGCTGAAGGTGCTCCACCATCAACAATAAATTTGCCAGAAGTTGCACCGCAAGGTATAATGACTTCCAATGTCTTTGCATCCAAATATATCACATTCGGAGCTGGAATTAGTGAGCCATTTAAACTTACCTTATCAATATCAGTTGATATAAAACTACCACCTGTATCCGTAATAGTTACAACAGTCCCAGCATGTCCTGAATCAGGTGAAAAGGAAGTGATATCGGCGGTAACTATGCTGACAGAAGATAGAGGAACTTTGTCAGTATTTTCAAGTTCATTTGAAAACAAACTGGTAGACGTAAGTAGTATTGCCAATAAAAAGAAGAATCTTCTTATTGCTAACGAGGTGTCTTTATTCATAGTGCTTTAAGGTTCAGCGACTTACCTTGTTAAAAGGGGTAGGCCCGTATAACAAAGATACTAAAAAATACTAAAAATCCTAATTGCCTTTTTCTATACTATTAATTTTTAAGTTGTTACTATTTGTCTCAAAAATAAATTTGTTGATATATATAATGGTAGTGAGATTCGTTTAATGAATATTTTGCCAATGCTACTTTTTTTACCCTCATTTTATGGTAATTTCATTTTAACTTGAAATAGTTTGTATATCCTCAAATAAATTAGAAAAAAAACAGCAACTTAATTCGCTGTGAATTAAACAATTCTATATTTGTTATTGATACAATTTTGGTTTGAAATACAAATAAACTAATTTTGAATACTAAAAGGTACGGAAACAGGCTACAACTTAGTCACTAAAATTAAGTGTTGTTGAACTAAGCCTTATAAAGGTTTATTAAAAAAAAATAAAATGTTAGTATGAAATATTATGTGTTCATTTTTTATCTTATTTATATACAGGTAATTGGTTATGCTCAAAATGAAAATAAATTCAAAAATTCTGATATAGAATTTAAAGCCGCCGAATTTAAAAACAACACCTATTATTTGGCGGGTTATTACGGAAAATATACTGTTTTATTAGATTCAGTGAAAGCTTCCAATAAGGGCAGCGTTATTTTTAAAAAGGAAAAAAAGTATACCGAAGGTATTTATTTATTGGTTGATAATGATAAAAAAATTGTACTAGAGTTTATGATGGATAGCGTCCAACATTTTTCTATAAATGTTGCTCTTCCTAAGACCTTTAACAGCAAGGTAACAAACTCTAAAATTAATCAAGATTTTTTTGACTTCAATCTTTTTCTTGCCACAAATTTTGAACAAATAAAACAATTGGACAGTGTTTTGGCACTGCAACAAACAGCCATAGACAGTTTGGTTATAAAAAACAAAATAATAGCTATTCAGAAAGAAATTTACCAATATAAATTGGAATATATAAAAGAAAATCCAAAAAATGTAATTTCCATTTTTTTCCATTTGTCACAACCGCCAGAAACCTATTTAGAAGTTATTGAAAATCCAAACCTTCTTAAAAACAGGAATGATAGTTTAAATTATGTGAAAAACAACTTTTTTAAAGGAATTGATTTTAGTGATTCTAGACTGTTGCGGAACCCTTTTTTAGAAACCAAAATAAATTCCTATTTTAATTCATTAGTCAGTTCATCAGTTGAAGAAATCACGAAAGAAGTTTTTGGGATTTTAGAAAAAACAGGTGATAAAAATGAAGAAATGTTTTCATATCTGAGTTTATATTTTATAAATAAATATTTGGAACCCAAAATAATGGGTCAGGATGAGGTGTTTATAAACATTTACAACAGGTATTTTAATAATAAGGAATACACTTGGCAAAGTTTAAAGCAAAAATTATCAATCGAAATTTCTAACAGGAATATTAAAGATAATTTGATTGGACATACCGCCCCAAATTTATTTATGACTTCATTAAATGAAAAAAGTATCAATTTATTTGATGTACAAGCCCCCTATTTGGTCTTGATTTTTTGGGATCCTTCTTGTGGGCATTGTATTAAAGAACTTCCAAAAATCAAAAAAATATATGATGAGTTATGGAAAGATATGGGTATTCAGGTTTTTGCCGTAAATATAAATGGCGACCAAAAAAAAGAGTGGAAGGAATATATTGAAAAAGAAAAAATAGGTGATTGGATAAATGTAATTCCTGCAACTGTAGTTTATGGAAATTACACAAAAGAAGAAGTTGATTTTCAAACACGATACAATGTGTTCCAAACACCTGTTTTGTATTTATTGGATGCTACAAAAAAGATACTTGCCAAAAAAGTTGGTTTCGAAAATTATTTGGACATCATAAAAAACCAAGAGCTCAACAAAAATTAAAGTTGTATCATAAAACCTCTTAACTTTTTGTTTTTTGATTTTGAAGCGCAAAATCGTCTACCAGAAGAAAACTTGACACAAAGAACAATGTTGTATGTGATGTTACTTATCATATATACTTTATTGCTTAAATAAAATGTATATGTTAATGATTACAACAATTATGCATAATAACGAATTTGTTTTCTTTCGTTTGGGGAATATCCAGTTGGTAAAGGGTTTACTGTAATGGTAACTGAAGCTGTATTTTTACAACCATTTGCATCAGTCCCCCGTAACCGTATATGTTGTTGTAACAGTGGCATTAAAGGAAACATTATTTGAAATAGCGTTATCCCACAAGTAAGATGAAGCTCCGCTGCCTGCAAGTGTAACAGATTCACCATAGCATACATTAGTATCAGGGATGTTAGTCGCAACAATTGGTAATGCATTTACAGTAACAGTAGCCGGATTAGAAGTAGTTGGACCGTCATTATCAGTTACAATACAAGTATAATTACCCGAGTCTGAAACTAAAGATGTATTTATAACTAAATTTGCCGATGTGCTACCCGTAATAGACCCACCATCTAATAAATCACTTCCACCTTTTTGCCATTGATAGCTTAAATTTCCAATACCTGTTGCGCTTACAGACAGTGAAATTTGTTCCCCTGCACAAACCGTTTGGTCAGCAATTGGTTGAATACTTTTTAAAGAAGGGAGCAGAGAGCCATTTAAATTCCCTTTATCTACATTAGTAGTTATAAAACCGCTACCTAGTATCATTAATAGTTATAATTGTACCAGCATCATCTAGCATAGGATTACCTATATAAGTAGTGCGCTATTAAGTATTGATAAATTTTTACTGTATGTATGTGTAAACGAAGTGAAAGTAGTTAACAGTACTATTAATAAATAGGTATAACTTCTTCTAGATTGAGTAGGGGCTTCGTGGACATATCCATCGGTCATGATTTTATTTATTAACATTTTTTGTGTAAAAGAACGTATTTATTTTTGAAATAGACATGACTTTTATCAGTCTTCGTCAGTTGCACAGTTGCAAATGATTGATTATAAGGTTTATATTTGAAAAATAGATATAAATGTGTAGCATAGGCTTTAGAAAACTTATTAACTTTTTTGTGCAAGACCAATAATCTATTTCGCATAATTTAAAAAGGATTATATCTATTATAAGAACTTAAAAGACTTAAAGGTATAGACAAAATGATAGATGCAATAAGCCCCAAAAAGAATGAAATTAAACTTATAATAAATACAAAACTTAACGGGTCTGTTCCACTTCCATTATACCCTTTTAATAACATTCGAAGCGAAACATTAAATTCTACTAGAAAAATATAAGTAGTTATTGAACAAGTTAAAGCAATAATGAAAATGATAAAAATCCAATTTAGCCTTTGGTTTTTTAATGGATCCCATATTTTATAAAAAATGAAAAGAAGCACAAAGGATGTCATTATTAAAACGCCTCCAAATTTAGCATAATCATAATTGCTAAATACACAATCTAAAAATACTTTATTAGTTTGGAAGTCAAAATGATTTTCATACAAAGGAGCAAAAAAATTATTAAGAAATTCTATCATAATTATTAAGTATCAATTTTTATTCTAAGATCTAAACATTCTTTCTCTTCATTTGGTTTTTATAAGTATTACATGTACCAGGCATTAATCTAAAGAGTGAAAAGTAGTTGTTCTGTAATTCTTTGTTGATTTATCAATTTTTTTTTAATCTTTAATTATAAGTAACAAAGCTAAGAAATGTTTTATGGATATGCTAACTTTACCCGCATAATAAGTTAAGAATAAAACCTTAAATTTAACTTATGAAACAAGTCTTTACGGGTTTCCACATTTTTGGATAAAGGAATAATGATTTAGAGTTCTTTTCGTGCATCTTGGATTAAATTCTGTAATTCATAAGCTATAATTGAAGTGCTTGAAATATATTTCCATTAATTAACGATTTGCTGCAACCAAAAAACCTTCGATTTTTAAGCGGTACAAATCTTATAAAATCTTGTAGGGATTAATTCGAACATACATTAAAACAAACAATGTGTAAATCGTCAGCAAAAAGTGGACTGATTTTAACATTTTTTTTTGCGAGGGATAATTATTAAAATTACACATTCAAGTAAAGGTAAATTTACGAAATGTTAGTCCTCTTTTAGAATGATAAAAAGTTAACTCATTAATTTTTGGATATGCAAACAAAAATTACAGTTATAGTTAAGCGACATTTTTATATTTTTTTATTTGATTGTTAAACTCCTCGATATTCATATAATTAAGTGCCGAACGCCTTCTTATTTTGTTGAAGAAATACTAGAAAATAAGCTGGGTAAGCCAAGTTATATTAGTCCAAGGGCTATAGATTATTACGATAAGTATGTTGAAGGAAAAGAAAATAAAGCGGGAGAACCAAGTAGCGAATTAAAAAACATAATAGCTAGGTATTTAGGTTATGAGGGAGTTTTAGATTTTGAAACTAAAAATAAGGAGGAGATAATTGAATTTGTCAATGTAAAAAGAGTAATGAAAAAGCCTTTTTTTAAATGGATGATATTTGCATTACTAATTGTAATAATATCAGTTGCATTATCAAATGATACATTTTTAAATAGTAAAGATTGCTTAGTCTGGAAGATTGATCATTATGAAAAAATTGAATGTAAAAACAACTTTCCAAACCCATTATTAAAAAATGTAAATTTTAAAGAATTCAAAAAAGTAATGGTTTGTGACACTACTGTCTTTTTTGTTAATAATCACCCTATAATTTGGTATGGAAAATCTAATAAAGGTGAGCTTGAATATTTTAATTCTAGAGGTGTGCACCCAACTACAATGAAAGAATTAAAGCCAATTACAGAATATTTAATTAAGAAGTATGTTTATAAGAATGAATAATTGGAATTAGATAATTTAATTAGTCTTGGGATAATATGTATAATTGAAGCGAATAATGTTAAATCTTCATTAAACATTTCTTACTAGAAATTCATAAAAATAATTACTCTTAAATTAATATTAATTTCTTTATCTTTTTATGTCAGTTTTTACTAAATTGCAGTAAATATTTGTATAACATATCAATCTAAAAACGGAACACGTTTTGGAACACGATTTTAAAAATTTATAGCACGGGAGCCCAGTAAAATGGTTGCAAAAAAAACTATTTGGGAGTTCATAACCCGGAGGTCT
>Ga0314774_1000787_pt1 | contig 22671 bp, 19 predicted proteins | sample MetaGCBIA2018_FD_204515 | JGI IMG/M metagenome (GOLD analysis project Ga0314774, IMG submission 204515) | Cryopeg brine microbial communities from Beaufort Sea near Barrow, Alaska, United States - CBIA 2018 | ecosystem: Environmental > Aquatic > Marine > Coastal | place: USA: Alaska | collected...
TGCGTGAGTCCATCCGCGGCGACATTGAAGCCGTCAGAGAGCGTCACAGGGCCGCTGCCGTGCAGGCCCTCGAAGTCGACGTGGAGACCCCCGGACCGTTGACGCCGATCAGCGCGCGACTGACCCAGATGGCCCGCCACGGCATGTGGGACGTCGATCGCTACGGCGGCGACCGGTCTGCAGCCCGTCAAGCGGTCATCACGGGCTGTGTGGCCGCCCAGTGGAGCGCCACAGACATTCACCGTCGCCTCACCGACGGCACGTGGCCAGGGCTCGCCTCGATGTACGCGAAGTACCGTTCCGCGGCTGCTCGCTCGAAGGCGCTGCGAGGCGACGTCATTCGCGCCCAGCAGTACCTCGCTTTGAACGAACGGGTCGAGAATCACAGCAATGCGAGTGTCCGCAAATCCAACACAAGCGCCCAACTCTCACGGCGGGGTGATGAGCACGGCTTCATCCGTACCTGGCGCGCTACCTTGTCGACGTTTGAGGGCACCCGCCTGCACGGCCGTCGCTGGTATGCCGCCCGCTTCCTGCTGCGCGCTCTCGGTGAGGCCGCCCACAAGACTGGATCCCGTGAGGTCGCCTTCGGTTGCAGGTCGCTAGCCGAAGCCACAGGCATGGACTCCTCGACGGTGTCGGTGCTGCTCCACGACCTCGAAAAGCACGGGTGGATCAAGAAGACCGCTCGAGCGTGGGGTGAACGAGCCGATACGTTCGAACTGACAATCCCCGAGGACCTGGTGGACGTCGCTAACGACCTACCGTGGCCCAAGGGCAAGATCCACGCTCTGAGGCCGGTCTTCCGCCCCCTGGGGCATGTTCCTGCCCTCGTGTTCGAAGCGGTCGAGTGTGAGCGCGCCAAGTCGATCACCGAACTCACTGGACGCCTACGGATGGCGCGGTCGTCAGTGCACGACGCTGTGTACCTGCTCATGTCATGGCAGTTGTTGGAACGCATCAACGGCGACCTGGTGGCACGTCCTGACCTTCTGGGCCGGGTGGCGGAGTACCTTGGCGCCGACGAAGAGGTCTACGAGCAGATGATGCGCCACCGACGCCAACGTGCGCTGTGGAAGGCGTGGCTCGCGCGCTTCGAGAACGACACGTTCCTCGACCTCATGGACACCGACTTCGAGTGGGACGACTCCCCCGCCGGTCTTGAAATCGAGGCTGCGTAATGACGTCGCCGCGGTTTCGCTCAGGAATGCTAGAAAGCATGCCCGCTAGCACGCGGTCTAGCACGCGGTCTAGCGCAAGAATGGGGCCTGGCCCCGCGACGATAGGAGAACGTACATGGCGATGGTGACGGCAGTTGGGAACGAGAAGGGCGGGGTCGGCAAGACGACGGTGACCCTGTGCCTGGCCTCGGAGTTGGCTCTTATGGGCAGGAAGGTTCTGTTGATCGATCTCGACCAGCAGCGCTCTGCCGCATCGACGGTGGGGGCGACGGGCGGTGTGACCATCGAGGACGTTCTGTCCAAGAAGGATCCCGTGTCGATCGCCGACGCTATCCAAACTTCGGACTGGGCGGGTGTCGACGTCATCGCCGGCTCGGACTCCATCAACAGCCTGGACCGTGACGTCGACGGCATGGTGGCGTTCCGGTTGCAGCAGGCGTTCCAGCGCGAGACGCACATCCTCGATCGGTATGACGACGTGCTAATCGACTTGCCGCCGGCGGTCGCGACCGCGACAGTCACGGGCCTCCTGGCGGCCGACAGGGTCGTTGCGGTGACCGAACCGGAGCCGTACTCGTCGGAGGGCCTCAGCAACTTCATTGACCTGCTGACGCGCATTGCCTCCGGTCCGCGGCCGCACCTTCGACTTCATGGCGTCCTGGTCAACAAGATCCGAAGAGCGAAAGAGCACGTGTACCGGGTGGACGAGTTGCATCGGGCGTTCGGCGAAGGCGTGGTGCTCGCACCAATGATTCCGCTGCGAGTCATCATGTCGGCCGTCGGCTCGGAGCGGCAGCCGCTGCACGAGTTGAAGGCCTCGGGAGCCAAGGAGATGTCGGAGTTGTTCAGGCAGCATGCAGTGCTGCTGGTGGAGAGAGAAGGGAAAGGCTAATGAGTCCAAAGCCCAGGTTGCCTGACGGCCGCGGCAGTCGCGACGCGATGATGGACAAATTGCTCGGCGTTGGCGCGCCGGCGTCGGAGGACGTGGAACCGGCTGTGGCGATCCCCGAGGTGACGGCCACGGAAGATCCAGAGGTGGCGCCAGAGCCGGTCGTAGAGGTGACGGCCACGGAAGATCCAGAGGTGGCGCCAGAGCCGGTCGTAGAGGTGACGGCCACGGAAGATCCAGAGGTGGCGCCAGAGCCGGTCGTCGAACCGGAACCGTCAGCGGTCGAGGCTCGGGACGACGGGCCTGTCGATGATGTCGAGGAGCCTGTGTTGCCGGCCGCCCCGGAGGAGCCGCTCGTGACGCCCGCTGTTGTTGCGGACGCGATCAAGAAGTATGGCGACGACCCGCGCTTCCGACCCCCGCTCGTGGTGGCCGCAGGCAGGGTCAACAAGGTCCAACTGGCCAACCGGGTCACGATCCCGATCAAGAACCGAGTGGATCGACACAAGGCTCGCACCGGCGAGTCGATCAACAGTCTTCTCGAACGACTGCTGGATTTCGGTCTGGAGATCGCAGAGGCCGAGGCGGGCGTCGACGCGGACGGCAACCCGGTCCAGAAGTAGGCCCGCACGCCGGACTCGGCTACCAGTCCGGCGTGCGGCTCGTCACAACGCCGGACTGGTGTGCGCGAGACACGGTGCGTGCTAGCAAGCGTGCTAGAAAGCAAGCACGCCCGCAGGTGTTGTGGCGCCCTCCCCCGGGGTTCGGTCCGGTGGCGCTCCTGCCCCGACGAGCAGCAAGCGGTGTGCGGTCCGTCCGCCGTTGCCCCTGATACACCCCGCTCGCCTCGTGCTAGCAAGCGTGCTAGAAAGCATGCGAGACGCCGCACTCCCCCACGGCCGGCGCTCAGGGCTTCCACCTTCCGGTCGGTGCTATCTAGCGTGCTAGCAAGACAGCAAGAAAGAGAGCGGGCGGGCAAGATAGCGCGAGTGAGAGACGGCAAGACAGCGAGACAGCACGCGCGAACGCAAGCACGCAAGCACGAAAGAGCGAAAGAGCGAAAGAGAGAGCGCGCGACAGAAGGCAAGAGAGAACGAGAGCAAGCCAGAAGGCAAGCACGAAAGAAGGAAAGCCCGCGCTCAAGATCGCTTTCACGCTCGCTGGCATGAGCGCGGGCTAGCAGCAGGAACGGCATGAGCGCGAGCCAGCCAGGTAGCGTGCTAGCAAGCGTGCTAGAAAGCATGCGCCGCTCATCTGGTCGACCTCGCCAAGCCGTGGGCGCTTGGATACCATCGAGACATGATCCGGACGAGATGCACCGCGCCCAAAGCGGGGCACAAGGACAGCGGCGCCATGCTCCGATGCCCGGCATGCTCACAGAAGGCAATGTTGGAGCGCGCGCGGGTCGACCTCAAAGCGCTGGCTCTGCCACCGGGTGCTCAGGTGAACGTTGAGGCGGTGGGGACGTACGGGAATGTGACGACCACGACCCGAGACGCTGACGGGAAATTGCAGAGCGTCAACGGGCTGCCCTCGGAGCGCAAGATGTACTCGCTTGGCGGGGGCTTGAAGCAGGAGTTGTGGCACGACAAGGGAAAACTGCACAGTATCGGCGATGAGCCTTCAAGGATCGTCTACCGCGAGGACGGGACCGCGAAGCGCAAGGCGTGGCACACGCGCGGCGTCGCCGGCAGGCAGAGCGACGGTTTGATGAGCGAGGAGTACCACCCCCACGACGGTCTCGTCGAGAGGCTCTACCGCGGGGACGAGCCGGGCTGCTCCCGGAGGGTCACCTACGTGAAGGGCATCCCGACGATCGAGCAGTACCGCTCAGGCAAAGGCTTGCACCGTCTGGACGGGCCCGCGCAGGTGGGCGTTGGGAAGGTCTCAACCAATCTCATTTGGGCGATACACGGACAGTTCGTCGAGGAGCACATGGTCGCCGGCTACAACCTGGGCATAGCGGTCGACAACACCCCGGCGATGGAGTTCCTGGGGGATTCGGATTGGCGAAACATGACGGCTGACAGCGACGAGTTGGCCCTGATCATGACTCTGTTCCCCAACCCGTAGCGACGACCGGGCGGCTTCGCTGCCCAGGGATACCGTTCGGCCATGGCAGCAAAGTGCAGTGCCCCGAGGGAGGGGCACAAGACCGACTCGGCGCGACAGGACTGTGGCAAGTGCGGACCCGCGTACACCCGCGAGCAGATTCAACTGGGGTTACTCCGAGCCCCGGGGATGCCGACGACGACCCAAACAGTTGTCGAGACGAACCCGAAGAGTGGCACCACCGCGAAGCGGGTGTTGAACACTGCCGGCAAGTTGCATTCGGAGCACGACCAACCGTCCGAGGAGATCTTCCGCAGGGACGGATCTCTCAAGCAGGAGAACTGGCACACGGAGGGCAAACTCCATCGTGAGGGCGAAGATCCAGCGTCGATCGACTATGAGCAGAACGGCATGGAGACTTCGCGGCGCTGGTTTGTGAAGGGGGCCGCGGGCAGGGCGTCCGACGGGCTGCGCAGAGAGTCGAGGAGAGGCGGGAAGGTTACCGGCAGGGTCTGGCAAGGCGGCTCTCCTGGGACCACGCGAGAAATGTCGTACATGGCGGGCGGCGCGACCACTGAGCAGTTCTTCAAAGGCAAGCAGATGCACCGACTGGACGGCCCTGCGCTCATTCGGTGCGCGGCCGACGGCAGCCCGTTCCGCTCGGTAAACGCGCCCGCCGGAGCAGCCTGGTACATCGAGGGGGAGCAGGTAGCGGAGCATTGCGTCGCGGGGCACAACCTTGGCATCGACATCGACAACACGGCGGCCATGGACTACCTGGGGGAGTCCGACTGGCAGCACATGACTTTGGATGACGACCAGTTGGCCGTCATCATGACGCTCTTCCCGAACTCCTAACCGTCTGGATCGAGGAAAGAACGCGATCCAGGGCGGGCGGATACCTTGAACCCATGAAGCAATGCACCGCACCCGTGGAGGGCCACGCCAGCCCGGACTCCGCTGCCAACTGCCCCCAGCACGGTGGAGTAGCGGCGGCCCGCGCCACCCCGGCGACTAAGAGCGACGGCTATCCGACGTCGATCGAGGACCTCCGCGCGGGCGACAAGGTGTTCGTAATCGCGGGGGCCACCGCCAGTGGAGCGCAGATCCGCCGTGAGTCCGTATTGCGCCGCACGTCCACGATGATTGTGCTGGACGGAGGAACGAAGTACAGGGCGGCCGACGGCCAGGAGACGAGTAGGGACTATCCGGCCTCGCTCGCACTGATCACCGATAAGGACGCCGTGGCGAAATATCGCGCCCGACAGCGCGGCGCGGCGATGAGCAAGGCTTCCTTGGTCCTGGCCGGACTGTCGAGACTTGGAACCCGGATGGGGGACCATGGCGAGCCCTACGAACCTGGCGACTTGGCCGAAGCGAGAGAGACTCTCGAACTGGTCCGACGCGCGCTGCTAGTCGACGCTCAAATGCGCCCCGACACACTCACCGAATGCCATGCCACACCATCTGGCGCCCCGTATCGGTACACCGACGAGGATGTCGTCGCGGTGCTCGGCCCTACGACGCGCATCTGGAAGACGCTCGATACGCGACTCGAAGCCGCCGGCGTGACGTCTGCGCAACGGGAGGCCATCGGCGCCTTCTGCCCGGCGAGCACGCGCAATCAGTTCGAGAACCTTCTCGGCTCGGTTGACGCGCTTGCAGACTCAGAGGATGTGCCGCCAGCGGCCCAGGAAGCCGCGGAGACGGCCTCGCAGGAACTGTTCGGCATCCTCGCCAGGTTGCAGGGATACAAGGCTCCATAGTGGCGATCTGCTCAGCACCGAAAACGGGGCACAGGACCGCGTCCGGCAAAAAGGACTGCCAGGTTTGCGGGCCGAAAGCAGGAGGCGTTCGACGCGCGATCGCTGGTGCACTCCCCACTCCCAACGCGCTCCGATTCGAGACGAAGCAGCGGTGGATGAAGAACTCGCCATCCGCGATCGGTGCGGTGTTCGGCGACGGTGTCGAGTTGGGTTACGGAGCCACGGTCGAGGGCGCGGAGATCCATCGCCTCGCTCGGATAGACGGACATCCCGCGCTGCTGCACGACTGCGTCGTGCGCGGACGCATTCTGGTGGACGTTCTGAGTGAGTTCGCCGCCGACGCCAGCAAGGTGACGATCTCGGATTGCACCGCAGAGTCCATCGAGACGGCAACAGGAGACGGGGAGCCGGACGTGTCGATTGGGAACTGTGCGTTTAGTGGTCCGTTGCGCCTGTCCGGTGGAGGAACGGTGAGCGGTACGACTGCGGAGGTGTACGCGCTCGGCTCCGGGATTTATCGGCTGGACGTGAACGATCCGAAGCAAATTGTCGTGCTCCACGACCTGACTCGTCTCGACGCCGGAACGACCCTCCACCCGGACACCATCGTCCTCGGTGGCAGCCACGAGATGTACGGCGAGATGTTCAAGAAGCAGGGCGTGCGGCACACCCCCTCAACTTCCCGTAGTCGCGGATTCGCCGCGCGACTGGTTTCGATGTCGCACTTCCGCCGCTACCTCCTGCTCGACCGCGGCGAGCCCCTATACCTGGACGCCCGCAATCAGACGGCGGTCGACGCGTATCTCGAGTTACGCGGCACGAAGCGGGTAGGACCTGTGGACGTTAACGCTCTGGCTGTCGCCCTGGCGCTGCACCCCAACATGTAGGTCGTGGATACCTTCCGCGCATGAGCGGATGCACGGCCCCGATCGAGGGGCACAAGCCGGGGTCTGGGACTAAGTGTCCTGTGCACGGCCGCGGCCGTGGCGGGAGAGTGCGGGCACAGAGACTCGCTGCACCAGCCTTGACGCCGGCAATAGTGCACCTGCCTGCGACCGCCACGGAGTGCGAGGCGCTCTCGCGCGACCCAAGAACCCCCACCGAAACGTTGGTCGCACTGGCGGAACACCCCCACCCATCGGTGGTTGACGGGGTGGCGTTTCACCCGTCTACACCTCCAGAGACGCTAGCCAAGTTCGTGGAGGACGGCAGGGACGGCCTCGTGCTGACCGGGGTGGCGGGCAACCCGTCCGCCTCACCAGAGACGCTGAGGGTACTGGCACGGAACGAGGAAGAGGGCGTGCGCATGTGCGTGGCGGCGAACCCGTCCGCACCGCCAGAGGCTCTGACGGTGTTGGCGAGCGACAGCGAGGTCTTTGTGCGCACCAATGTGCGCGCCAACCCGTCAACGCCCGCTCACGTGTTGTTGCGTTGGGCGAACGACCCGGACGAGAGCGTGCGCGCAGGAGCGGCCCGGAACCCGTCCACCCCCGTGCATGTGTTGGTGCGTTGGGCGAACGACCCAGCCGCGGGCAAGCGCGTGCACAGGTCCGTTGCGGAGAACCCGTCCACACCCCCGGAGTCGCTGAGTGTGCTCGCTGGAAGCAGTCACATTTCTGTGCGCTGCAATGTCGCAGAGAACCCGTCCATCTCGACCGAAACGCTGGCGAGGTTGATAGCGGACGAAGACGCGGATGTGCGCCAAGCCACCGCCCCGATGGTCGACGTTCGTCTGTGTGCGCTACTGGACATCGACGAGGGGAACACTGGCGCGATAGAACTGCTGCGTGACGAGCGCTGGTGGGAGATCGGACCGGACCACCCAGCGCTGGTGGTGGCCCGCGCGCTACACCCCAACGCCTAGGCATTCGACGCCAGGTGGATACCGTTCCCACAGGAGGCCCTCATGAATGACTGTTCCGCACCGATCCGCGGCCACGAACCGGACTCGCAGCAAGAACGCGACTGCCCGGTTCATGGCACGAAGCGCTCGACGCACCCGATGGATGCGGCACGCCTGATGGCGCCACCCACAGCGGTGCTCAGCCAGGGGCGAGAGCGCATGGAGTTGAACGTCGAGATGGAGTTCGGCAGCGCCTACGCAATCGGCAAGGACGGCACTATCGAGCACACGGGCGACTACGTCCCCTCCTTCGTCGATGACCGGTGCGAGAGCAAGGACTGGGAACCCATGCACGGGTTCACGAGCCAGTACGGCTACAAGGGCCCGGTCATGCATGAGTCCGAGCAACTCGGAGGCGGCATGGAGGACTGGGTGTGGGAGCACCCCGGCACCTACGCGATCGTTGAGGCGACCAACACGGTAGACGAAGACGGCAACGAACTCGGCATGGGTGACTTTGATGAGCCGCCGGCCGGATGGGTGCTGTTGCGCAAGCGCGAAGCGGACGACTCCGCGCCGAAGCCCCAGTCGACCGTGCCGCAATGGTATGGAGACCTCTCTCCGACCCCGAAGCCCATCACCCCTGGCGCCATCATTCACGCCCAGGACGGTGACGGGGGAGAGGGCGACTTCCGCCTGCTGCCCCTCGAGCCGGACGGTTCAGGCAACCCCCGCACCCAGGAGCGGCTGTGGGCGTCGACCACCGACAACAGCATCGTCAAGCGCAACAGCGAACTGGGGGACTGGCAGCCATCATTCTTCCCGGAGGGCGAAGCGGGAGACGTGGAGCACGCGTACCGCAACCTCTTCAACGACATCGTCCGCACGGACAAGCGCCTCGAAGGTCAGCGCAACGACGTTGACAATCAACTCACGGAGGCTGGCGTGCCGGGCGTCAGCCTGGCGGAGGCCCGTGGGTTCGACAATGACAAGCCGTTCTCGGCTGTCTATGGAGCGAACTCTGACGGCACGCGCTCGTTCCGGGTAGTGGTCGCACGTGACGCTGACGGCGCCGCACAGGTGGAGGCGTCCGGCGACACGAGTTCACGCCGGGCCAAGTCAGCGATCGGCGTGATGAAGGCCAACGCAGATCGCATTGCTGATTGGCGTGACGCCCGTGAGGCGAAGTCTGCGCAGCACAAGCAGGCCGACGAACTGCGGGACCGCTACCTGCGCGCCACCGGCGAACGGCTCTAACGGGCCCTCGAACAGCACTCGCGGGGGCGATTCGCTTCTGCGTGGCCGACCGCACGAACGGTGCGAGGGCGGGTGGATACCTTCTGCGTAGGAGGTTCACCATGGCAATGTGTTCTGCGCCCATCAAGGGTCACGAGCCCAACTCGGACGAGAGTCGCAAGTGTCCCGTCCACGGTGTCGCAGGCGGCCTTCTCGCCGGCGGCTCCAAGGGCTCTGGCGCACCGACACCCCCGCAGGGGGACGTCGTACGTCCGGGCGAGGACTTTGTGGTGAGCGTCAAGGGTTTCTGGGTGAACCAGAACGAACTCCCGCCACGAGCGCGCAAGACGCGCCGCGTGGAGCACCCGTACTCGACGACCGTGTCTGTGCGCAGCGTCGCCTCCGAGGACGCCCCTGTGTCCATGGTCGTGGACGAGCCGATCGGCGGGCCCAAGGAGTACCGCCACGACGGCAACGGGTGGTTTGTGCGGCACCTGCCATACGCGCACCAGACGGAGCCCTCGATTGCCGGTGGCCCACATTTTCGCCGGGAGCACGAGATGCCTCGCTACGACTGCTGTGAGTACGACTCCGAGGACGAGTTCGAAGAGGGCGCGTGGGCGTATGCGGACCAGTTCCTGATCGTTGACGGAGTGGTGTGGCAAAGGGCACCGGAGCCGACCTACCTGATCGCTACCTTCGGGCTGGGCGGCAACCACGGCGGCACCGGGCTCATGGTGGGCGCGCCTAGAAGCCCGAACGAGCACAGCAACACCTACTCGGCCAACCAGTTCGACCTCGCCAAGCAGCGGGCGATCGAAGTGGCGGCCGCGAGAGGTGACACGGAGTCCGTGAAGCGTTTCGAGACGATGACGGAGCCCCTCATCCACGTCGAAGACCCGAGCCTCATCACGTTCGTTCGTGAGCCGTCCGATGAGGAGATCGCCGAGTCGCCGCTGTCTGACCCCGAGGAACTCGACAAGGCGTCGCACTCAACGGCCTGGGTCGTGCGGGACAACGTCGCGAAGCACGCCAACACGGCGCCAGCGGTGCTCGTGCGTCTCGCGAACGACAGCAGCCAGGACGTGCGCGACCGTGTCGCACGCAACCCCCACACACCCACAAGCCTGCTCGACATCATGGCCGAATACGACGAGTCGGCCTCGGTGCGCGAGACGTCCACCCGCATGCGTTCCGAACGCCAGTCCGGCTAGTCGTCAGAGTCAACGAAGGAGATCGAAATGTCCAACGGAGCAATCCCTTGCACGAACCCGACCAAGTGCCCAACGAAGTCCAAGACGCACACGTCTTTCGCTGAACTGGGCAAGTGCGCTGCGATGTACGGACAGGCCCAGGGCTCGGCGAGCGTCCCCGTGTTGCCGCCAACCCCAGTGGCCGGACGAGAGAAGGGCGCGGCGAGTCTCGAAGCGCTGCGGGCGGGCACTGTCCTTGCGGAACTCGGGCGGAAGGAGCAGAAGTCGGCGGCAGAGTACTTGGAGGCTTCGACCAGCGGTGCGGCAACGATTGTGTTGTCGGCTTGCCCTGACGCGACGGCGATTGAGTGGGCCGAGGACGGCGGCGGTGAAGACCCCGGTCGACTGGAACTCTCAATCGTTTGCCCTCACGCCGGGGACGGCAACGACGACTATGTCTACCCGGACGACTTCGCCGAGGCTCACGGTCTTGCTTACGACGCATTCGATGGTGTCGGGTTCGGCCTCCAATCGGGCGTGATGCGCTACCACGCCGACGACCTGGGCATCACTGGGTCCGAGGACGAGGGGTTCCGGCTAGACCTCACACAGGACCCGGCACGTTTCGCGCGCACTGTCGCCAAGTTCGGAACCTCCGGGGACCAGGTTGGTGCGTACATCGACGAGAACCCGATGCCCGAAGGCCGGGACGCGGTGCGTGAGTGGGAGAACGAGTTCCTTGACGTCGCGCGTCTGCCAGAGGGTGAGCAGGGTGACGTCGTCCAGTATGCGATGCAGCACGCCAACGAGATCGAGCGTGCCGACATGGAGGACCCCGAGTTCTTGGAAGCCTGGTCACGCAACGAGTACATGCTGTCGCGGCTGCGCGCCGTCGCCGGCGGCCAGTCCTAGACCGCTACTGCAACCAACGAAGGAGGCCGACATGGCTATCGGAGCAATCCCCTGCACAAACCCGGCGACGTGCCCTACCAAGTCGAAGACGCACACGTCGATGGCTGAACTGGCCAAGTGCTCGGCCGTGAGGTCTGGCGGCGTCGATGCAGGCGCACCTCGGGCCCTCACATCGACCCCTGGTCCGATTGCGGGCCGACCCGCAGACGCTGAGCCGCAAGGGTTCCTGCTGACCGATTCCGGTATGGTGCGCGACCTGAGCGACGGTGTCGCCACGGTGGACATGGACATGCTCGACGACAACGTCCAGGACAGCGATTGGGCTGAGAGCGCGGCACGCGCAGAGGCACTCCTGCGGCGATTCGGGCGCGACCGGGAGGCCGACCTGATGTCGAAGGCGCGAGCCGCTGCCGTCGAGGACTTGCCGGAGGACGAGCGAGGCAAGGACAGCACGCCGGACATCTCGGACGTCACGTCATTGGCCATGATGGAAGGCGGACTGGTTCAGTGGCAGTCAGATGGCGTCGAGGTGATCTCCCTGGACTTCCTGGAAGAAGGCGGCGAACTCGACGAGGCGGAGACGGCACTGGAAGAACTTGAGCGCTTCGGTCGCACAAGTGAAGCGCGGCTCGTCCGCGACTGGCTACGCGACCACGAAGACGCCGCCCCTCAGATCGACACGCTCTCACCGCCAGCAACCTTCGTCCTCGTCGAGGGCGGCATGGTTCAGGACCAGAGCGACAGTGTGACGGCGATCGACATGGACGAACTGTCGGACTCCGATGGCGACGACAACTGGGAAGAACTCGCCTCAGACGCGCTGGCTTTGTTCCGGAAGTTCGGGATGAAGGACGAAGCCGACGAACTCGAGCCACGCCTTCGCGCCCAGATGACGCGAGACTGGGGTCTGGGCGCGGGTGATGCCATTGACCTGCCTGACGTGTCGGACGTCCACACGCTTGCCGTGATGAGCCGCGGTGCGGTGAACTCGACCTTTGGAGACGTGACGGTGGTCGACCTAGACTTCTTGGCTGTGAACGGCGGAGACGAGCAGGGCCTGGAAGAGGCGCGCTCGGCGCTCACGACGCTCGCCACTCACGGGCTCCACGACAGGGCGGACCGCGTCCGCAAGTGGCTCGCAGAGAACGAGTAGCCCCATGGCCCGCATCAACTGCACTGCACCAGTAACGGGACGCCACCGCACCAACGCGTCACGTGTGAGTTGCCCTTGGTGCGGCCGAGGGGCGTGGGCCACCGCTCCTACCCCCGCAGCCAGCATTCCGGCAGCACCCAAGCACCCGCCGGGCTTGTTCGACTATGGGTCCGATCGAGCCGAAGCCAAGGAGACGCAGTCCATCGCGAGGCTGCGTGAGTTGGCGCAATCGGACTACGGTGCGGTCGTTGAGGCTGTTGCCCGCAACGTGCGCACGCCGCCCGATGTTCTCCGCATGATTTTCGAAGGGTCGCCCACACCAGAGGACTACGGGAGGAGCCTGTCAGAGAACAAGTCAACGCCACCCGACATCCTCGACCGCCTCTCCGAGTACGAGGCGTTCCAGGTCGAAGTCGCACGCAACCCCGGCACGTCGGCGGAGACCCTGACAATCTTGGCGGACAGCGACATCGCGGAGACGAAGCGCAAGACAGAGCGCATCGACATGCTGCGCCTCGTGGCACGCAACCCGAACACTCCCATCGACATCGTTGAGTCGTGGGCGGACCACCCACAGCGTCGTGTGCGCGAGGGCGTGGCGCACAACCCCGGGATCAGCCTCGAACTCTTGGAGCGTCTCGCACGCGACCCTGCCGCCACCGTGCGGCGCAACGCGGCGCCCAGCGACCGGCTTTCGCCAGAGACGCTCGAATACCTAGCCAACGATGAGGCCAACACTGTGCGCAAGGCGGTGGCGGCGAACCCGAACACCCCGCTGCGGACGATCGCCGCCCTGACCGAGGACGAGGCGAAGGTTGTGCTCGACGAAGCGATACCGACTCGCGAACGCTTCATCGACTCGCTCGGCATCGATCGAGGGAATCTTGCGGCCAGAGAGCATGTCCGCGCAGGCGCATGGTGGGAGATGACCGCCGACGACCCCGACGTAGTGCTAGCCAGGGCCCTCTTCCCGAACACCTGACCGCCCACCGACGGTCGAAGTGTCGGTTGTTTGTCTAGTTCAGCAACTGACGCTAACTCAGCAAAGTGCGCTAGGGACCCTAGCAATTGCCAGGTTGCACGCCTGTTCCGCGCCGAGATTTCAGTCATGAGCGTCGCGCTCCTCGTGGGGCGCCCCGGCAGCCGCCCCTGCCGGGCCTAGCCGATGACAGCGAGGGTACGTCGCGCGGGTGACAGGAGGCGCGGAAGATCCACACAATCCGCCACGCTCGGCCTAGTTGTTGGGCGCGTTGTCCGACGTGTTGATCATGTACATGACATGTGTTTCGCCATTGAACGGATACTCGACCCTGGCGATATTCCTCCAGTCCGTGCTCGTACCGTTGATCCCGTCACGCGCCTGAATGTCCTGGCTCCAGTATCCGCCTGGAAGATCCGACGGCTCCCTACTATCGACAGCGGTCTCCATTGGAAGACTGCCTTGAAGAGCCACCCCTTCCGCATAGTGTCCAAACGCATTCGAACTGTTGTAGGAATCATTGACGAATGCATCTTGCGATTTTGCAAACCCGGAATAGGTGTCGAAATTGACGCAAGCAAAGGCTTTCCGAGTCTTTTCTATGTCAAAGAACGTAACACTTCCAGGTTCATATTCATGCGTAATCGTTGCTTGCCTGACCTGGTAGTTGATCAGCGTGATGATTTCCTGGGGCGTGTTGGTGGTTGTCGCCTCTGGCAGGATGTCGAACGGGTTTCCCGTTTGCTGGTGCCACGTTGCGGCAGTAACTCGAAGGTCCGGGTTGATCTCACCCTCACACCAGATGGCACGCTCTTCAGGGGTCGTCGAGCCAGCGAACTCGTCGTAGTTCATCGCTTCAAGCCTGTTGACTACCTCCGCCGTGTCCGGGCTGAGGGCCGCACTGTTGTTCGACGTGGCAGCGGTGGGCTCTGGACTGGCCGTCGCCGCCGATGCGGGCGCCGTGGTCTGCTCCTGGGCAGTTGTCTCGACGGGAGCAGTGCTGCCGCCGCCACAAGCCGCCAGCGCGCCCGTTACAAGGGCGAGCGCTGCCGCCCCACCAAGGAATCTGCCAACCCTCAACCCGGTCGGACCGCGTGACGCCTCAATGGCAATCGGCTCCGCCGGCATCATCTTTGGATCGTGCTTCACGGTTCCACCCCTCACAACGTCGTCGCCCTCATCGGCCTCACTTGGCACAGAGACTACTGCACCACGACCGCTCCATCTGCGCTGTCTAACTTGCACATCAGACCAAGGCGCAGAGACCATCCGGTGTTCAGATGGTGACCGTTGCGGCATTCGATGCAGGCTTCGCAAAAAATGCCCATCGCCAGCCGCAACAGATTGAGCGCACCGCCCCTGTTGAGCGACACCTGAAACATGGCACCGCGTGAGGCGTAGCAGTCCACGTCCCAATCGTCGATGCAGTCGGCGTCCGGTCCGTGAAGTCGACCCCAACGGCAACTGCGGCTCTGGAGTCCTAGGCCAGGGAAGCACAACAGGCCCGGTAGCCGAACCGGTGTTCGGCGCTCGGGGTGAAAGATCACCCGGATCCTGAGGCCTCGCTGCCTAGCATGTGGGGAATTGCTGAAGTGTAGCGTCGGTTTCGGGAGGGACGTCCACCGCTATTCGAACGGACACACATCTCAGCACCGTGCTGAAGGAGGAAGGAAACCGACACGAAGTCTGACAAGAATTGACGCCATTCTTCCGCGATAGCGTGTCCGGACAGGCAACGGTGGGGGAAGCAGCATGGGCACGTCCGGGTTCGATTGGCGGCCACGTCGCGTCGCGTCCACACCGGGACGTGTCAGCGAGGCCGACACGCGTGCTCGCAGTCTTCGCGCACTCACGTCCGTCGCGAACGTGCTGAGTGAGCGTCCGGGAATCAGGACGTCGGCGCTGGCCAACGCCTGCCATCTCCGGTCGGGGCCGCTCGTTTCGTTGCTGGGCCGCGATCTCGCGTCGCTCACAGAACGACACCAGACGGCCCGTTCCGGCAAGGAATACTGGACGAACGACCAGATGCTCGCCGCTCTCAAAGAGGCTGCGGGGCGTGTCGGTGGTGGCAACCTGCCGGAGGCTCGGTATTCGGAACTCGCGGCCCGGAATGTGGGCGACTTTCGTGCCCCACACGCCCAGTCGATCATCCGTCGGTTCGGGACGTGGAACGCAGCGCTCGGCGCCGCGCGCATCACCGCCAACGAGCCGCTGCGCGAGTACGAACACGAGTGGACGCGAGATTCGATCGTCATGACGATAGCGGAGTTCATTGCCGAGTTCGTGACCACATCTGGCTCTGCCTACCGAGGGTGGGCCACCGGCAGGCAAGACACTCCTTCTGTGGCCGCAATCCAGAACATCGCTCCGTGGGCCGAGTTGGCGCAGGACGCGTTGTTGACGCTGCGCACCCCAGCCTTCGCATCCCAATGGGACGTGGCGCTGCGCCAGGCGGTCGCCGCCCGCACTGTCGAACTGGGTTTGGCGGAGTAGCACCCCTCGATGCTCGCGGCCGCGGCGACAAACGCCCGCCTGGATACCTTGAAAGCATGACGACTTCTACTTGCACCGCACCCGTCAATGGTCACGTACCCGGATCCAAAGAGGCCCGTGAGTGCCCCTCCTGCAACCCGTCACGTCGGAGCGCTGCACCGCCCGCTTTGTCGTCGGTGCCCCAGTCGGGCCTCATGGACCGCGAGCCGCCCAGCACGATGACCATTCCCAGTGACGAGTGGGACAGGATGGTCCACCACGCTGGCACGGGACTTGGGTTTGACGACTTGCTACTGGACTCTGCGGGCTTCGAGTTCGCGGAGGAGACGATCGAGGAGCATGACGGTATCGCACAGCAGATGAGCCGACAGAAGTTCTACCAGGCGGCCGACGATGGTCGACGCGTGTTCTCCCAGGTGACCTTCACGGATCCCATGGGGGAGGCGGAGACTCGCGGCCAGGTGTTCTCGAACTGCAAGTTCCTCAGCGACGTCGTCCTCGGGGACCGTACCGCCATCGCCGAATGCTCCATCGTTGGCTCGCTCTCCGATTCCTCAGTCACGGAGCGCGGCGGCCGTGTCAGCGCGATCGTGGCGGGCTCCATGGTGCGTGGCGACGTGAAACTGTCCGGCACGTCCCATGTGGCGATGACGACGGTCGAAGTTGACGGGAACATGACGTTGCTTGGCGGCAACGGACTGCAAGCGCTGTTCATCTCCGACTGCAACGTCGAAGGAGTGATCCGCATGGATGACTCCGAAGCGATCGTGATGAGTGGCGGCGAGCACCAGAACGTCATCGGTTTCGAAGGGTCCGCGAAGAGCCTGCTCGACCACGACAACGGGGGCGGGGCGACCTACTACGGCCCGAAGCCCGACGACGGGGAAGAGGGTTACGCGCAGAAGCCCGTGTACTTCTTCTCGTATGACGACCTGTCGGAGGCCGACCAGTCTCCCGGGCAGATCGACATTGACGGCGGGCAGATCTACGACTTCGACCGTTTCGCCGACATGGACAAGCGCGTCGCCACCGGTGCGCGCGCCCTGCACAAGCAGATGCTGCGCGACCGCGAGGCGGACTACGGGCGCTAGTCGCCCGAGAGACCCCTGCCGCCCCGTCAAATGTGTGGTAGCCCTTATGCTACATTGGTGAGGACTACCACACCAATGACGGGGACAACTCATGGCTCGCAGCAGCAACTTGGAAGACCTTCTTGAGCGACTGAACGGCGACCAGTCGGTCAAGGACGGCATCCGCGACATGATGCGCTTCGGTCTCGTCTACGAGGACTCGCGGGAAGAGGTGCTGCGCCTCGTCGGAGGCAAGGTCACGACGGGAAGTCGTGTCGACGACAGCAGTCCCGCCATCGACCGTTTCGGTTCTGTGGTGCGTGCCCCGCGCGATGTGACGCTCGACAAGGGCGCGCGCGCCGTGAGTTGGGATGACAGCCCAGGCAAGGTCGACTACGTGGCGGAGAATTCGCTCGTTGCGATCGCGAAGCCGGGGGAGACCGTCTACTCGGGCCTGAACGTCATCGATGAAGTGCGCCGTGGCGGAGATAAGCCCGCGCATCTGGTGATCCAGGGGGAGAACCTCCACGCGTTGCAGACGCTGCGGTACACGCATACGGGCAAGGTGGACGTGGCGTACCTGGACCCGCCCTATAACTCCGGCGGGGACCTCGTCTACAACGACCACTACGTGGCCAAGGAAGACGCCTTTCGGCACTCCAAGTGGCTGTCCTTCATGGACAAGAGGCTGCGGGTGGCCAAGGAACTACTGAGCGACACGGGCGTCATCATCGTTGCGATCGACGACAACGAGCAGGCGCATCTGAGACTGCTCATGGACGAGATTTTTGGGGCGCAGAACTTCATCTCGATGGTCGTGTGGCAAGGGGTCCCCCAGAACAACGTCAGGTTTACGGGCGGAGGTGCGGATTACATGCTTGTCTACGCTCGCAACGTGAGCGCGCTCGTCAACTGTGACGCGACCTGGACGGAGACTCGTCCCGGGGCGGTTGACGTACTGGGAGCCGCCAATCGTATTTGGCTATCGTCCGAGGGCGACAAGGAACTGGCAACGAAGAGCCTTCGAGCATGGTTTGGCTCGCTCCCCGAAAGCCACCCTGCCAGGGCTAACGGGAACTACAACTACAACAATTTTGACGCAGCCGGGCGCGTCTTTCAGGCCACGAACATGGGAGGTATAGCGCTGCGACCAAACCTGCAGTACGACTTGCTCCACCCGGTCACCGGAAAGCCCGTGCGTATGCCCCCGTATGGATGGCGCTACTCGCGCGAGACGATGGACAGGATGCTGTCGGAAGACAGGGTGTTCTTTGGGGTCGACGAGACGACCCTTGCGTATTACAAGAAGTTTCTTGACGAGGACGGAGGGTCGAACCCGCCCACGACATTCTCGATGTCGAGGCGCACGGCAACTCACGCGCTCGAGAAGATCCTTGGGGGGAAGCGGTTCATGTACCCCAAGGACACCAACGTCCTCGCGCGTTGGATCGGCATCGTCACGTCCAACAACTCCAACGCCGTCGTCCTCGACTTCTTCGGCGGTTCTGGATCCACGATGCACGCCGTCATGGAGATGAACGCCGCGGACGGCGGGTCGCGCCAGTGCATCCTCGTGACAAACAACGAGGTCGAGGAGAAGCAGCGCAAGGCTCTGGTCAAGGACGGCTACTTCCCCGGCGACCCCGAGTTCGAGAAGCACGGGATCTTCCATCACGTCACCTACCCCCGCATCAAGACCGTCGCGACGGGCATCCGCGAGGACGGCACCACCTACTCGGAGGGTCTAGCCGAGAACGTGGTGTTTGCGGAGTTGACCTACACGCACCCGAGCACAGTGCGCCTGGGTCGCGACTTCGACGCGATTGCCCCTCTCTTGTGGGCTCGCGCTGGCGGCCGCGGTGAGATCATCACCAACCCGGCCGGTGCAGAGTTCTGCGTCGGCGACAACTACGCGATCGCGTTCAGCGCTGGCGCCACCACGGTGACCGAGTTTTCCGCGGCGCTCGTCGCCGCTGACCTCCCGGAGGGTACTGACGTCTTCGTGGTCTCGGATGACGACGAGCAGTACTCCCGTGCGTGCGTCGACCTCTCTAACTTCACGATGCACCGCCTCTATCAGGACTACTTGGCGAACTTCGAAGTGAGGGCGTGATCGTCCTGTCCTTCAACGGCGGTGCGGTCACGCCTGACACGCTTTTCGTTCTCGCACCACACGGCGAGGCGTTCTCATGCTACAGTATGAGGACTACCACACCGATACAGGGGACCTAATGGCTCGCATCAGCAACTTGGAAGATCTCCTGGAGCGCCTCAACGGCGACCAGTCGGTCAAGGACGGCATCCGCAGCATGATGCGTTTCGGCCTCGTCTATGAGGACTCCCACGAAGAGGTTCTGCGTCTCGTCGGCGGCAAGGTCACCGCGGGGTGCCGCGTCGACCACCGGAGCCCCGCCATCGACCGTTTCGGCACCGTGGTGCGCGCTCCGCGCGACGTGACTCTCGACAAGGGCGTGCGCGCCGTGAGTTGGGATGACGACCCCGACGAGATCGATTTTGTGGCAGAGAGTTCGCTCGTGCCGATCGCAAAGCCGGGGGAGACCGTCTACTCCGGGCTCAACGTCATCGACGAGGTACGCCGTGGAGGCGACAAGCCCGCACACCTCGTGATTCAGGGGGAGAACCTTCACGCTTTGCAGACGTTGCGGTACACGCACGCTGGCAAGGTGGACGTCGCGATGATTGATCCTCCGTACAACTCCGGCGGGGATCTCATCTACAACGACCACTACGTGGCCAAGGAAGACTCGTTTCGGCACTCGAAGTGGCTGTCGTTCATGGAGCACCGATTGCGCATTGCGCGGGACCTGCTGAGTGATACGGGCATCATCATCGTGGCGATCGACGACAACGAGCAGGCGCACCTGCGGTTGCTCATGGACGAGATCTTTGGGGCGCAGAACTTCATCGCCAACGTGGTGTGGCAAGGCGGGCGGAAAAACGACTCGCGATACGTGTCTGTGGGGCACGACTACATGCTGATCTATGCGAAGAGCGCTTCCGCGTTGAGCGACGCGGGTATCCGCTGGCGCGAAGAGAAGCCAGGACTAGAACTCGTTCTTGAGACTGGTCAGGATGCTTGGCGTCGCGCGCTGTGGGGTGCGCTCGTAGAGACCGAGCGCGATCGCTACGACCTTTACGTCCGAAGCCGCTCTTTAGAGGACTCTTCGGTGTTCCATCCCGATTATTCGTGGGAGTGGGCCAAGTCGATGATCGAGGATGCCGATCGTCGGGATCGAGCATTTGCAACGCAAATCCGGACCAGGGCAGCGGAACTGGCGACGTCCACCATGCGTGCTTGGTTCAAAGCGCAACCAAAGGACGCCCCAGTGCAAGCGATGAGCCGCAACGTCTACTTTCTTCCGGACGGGCGCTTGTGCCGCGATACCGACGTTTCGTGGCCCGGCGGCGGAGGCCCGCGCTACGACGTGCTGCACCCGGCGACAAGCAAGCCGGTGCCAGTGCCCGAACGTGGCTGGATCTACTCAACGCCTGAGCGCATGCAGCGCGCGATCGACGCAGGCGAGGTCGTCTTCCGCGCCGACCACACGAAGCCCATCAGCATCAAGCGACCGCTCGAGTCGGTTACCGGACAGGTGGCGATGTCGGTCTTCGACCGCCAGCGGACTCACGCGGGCAGGCAGTTGAAGGACGTGTTCGGTGGCGAGGCGCGCTTCAAATTCCCAAAGGACACAGACGTCCTTGCGCGGTGGATCGGCATCGCCACATCCAACAACCCCAACGCGGTCGTCCTCGACTTCTTCGGCGGCTCCGGCTCGACCGCGCACGCAGTCTTGGACATGAACGCAACCGACAACGGCTCCCGCCAGTGCATCCTCGTGACGAACAACGAGGTCGAGGAGAAGCAGCGCAAGCAACTCGTGAAGGACGGCCATTTCCCCGGCGATCCCGAGTTCGAGAAGCACGGCATCTTCCAACACGTCACGTACCCCCGCATCAAGACGGTCGCCACCGGCATCCGCGAGGACGGCTCGACCTACTCGGAGGGGCTCGACGAGAACGTCGTCTTCACCGAGTTGACCTACACGCACCCCAGTTCCGTGCGGCTCGGACGCAACTTCGCTGAGGTCGCACCACTCCTGTGGGCTCGGGCCGGGCAGCGTGGAGAGATCATCACGAACGACGAGGGCGCCACGTTCTGCATTGGCAGCAACTACGCGATCACGTTCGACGCTGGGGCCGCCACCATGGCCGAATTCGCGGCGGCGCTCGTCGCTGCCGATCTGCCGGAAGCGGCCGACGTCTTCATCGTCTCGGATGATGACGAGCAGTACTCCCGCGCCTGTGTCGACCTGTCCAACTTCACCGTCCACCGTCTCTACCAGGACTACCTGGTGAACTTCGAGGTGAAGGCATGATGTACGCCCCTCGGGTTCTCGATCCGGTACTGGCCCGCTTCGAGAGGGTCAAGGGCAGAGTCTCGCCAGGGTCCAGAGGTGAATTCTCGGTCGGCACGCTGGTGAACGCTTGCGAGACCGACGAGTTCGTGTTCGGCACAACTGAGTTCCTGGGCTGTGTTGTCGAGTCCACAGAGTGCCGTGCCCTCGACGGCGCGGTGTTGACTCAACTCGAGTGCGAGGGCGGCAATCTCATCTACCCTTGGCGACACACAATCGTCGAAGCCCCCGGGGTGCGCATCGCGCATCTACGGAGCATCCGCGGGCATCAGGTGTCACGCACGCCGTTGGATAGCCCGATGCTCGTGCAGCCCGGCCAGGTGTACGTGTTTGAGAGCGAGGGCGAGTTAGGGCGGTACTACAACGTCGGACGCGTCGAATCTGTCATGTTTAAAGAAGAGTGCGTGGCGGGGAAGCGCTCCGACTGGTGGGACCGTTTGATGCAGGTCGCAGAGTCCCGCAGTCGGAGGATCTTGTTTGACGAAACCTTCGACGAGGTCGTGACGCCCGACATGGCGGAATGCGCCAAAGCCGTCCTGTTCGACGGCTACAAGTTCAAGCCGGAGGGGTGGGGCTTCTACGACGCCAGCGACGACCATATCGTTGCGCGCGTTGAGGAACTTGTTGCCATCTATCCGGTAGACCCAGCGCCCGGCAGAAGGGGCGGTGCGCGCTCATGAGCAACCCCGAAACTGCTGCGTGGACATCCGAGCGCATCTTCGCCTTGCTGACCGCGCGTTACGCGACCATGCGCAACGGTCTGATCCCGGCGACGATCATGCCCGAAGTCTCCATGCATGTCGGTGGTGTGCTCGCTCGCGCTGACGCGGTGGCTGTGGGCTTCACGCAGGCGCAGGGCCGCGTCATGGAGGGCTTCGAGATCAAGGTGTCTCGTGCCGACTGGCAGCATGAACTCGCCGACCCCGGCAAGTCTGAGCCGTGGATCCGCAACTGCCAACGCTTCTGGCTCGTAGCCCCCAAGGAGATCGTCAAGGACGGCGAACTCCCCGAAGCGTGGGGCCACCTCGCGCCGAACGCCGACGGCAACGCTTTGCGCATCATCAAGCGCGCTCCACTGCGACCGGGGGAGCCATCCTGGGAGGCGTCACACGCGTTCATTTCGCGTTGCAACTCTGCCGGGCAGGACGTCAACCGCTACCGGGAGAACGCCAAGGATGCGGAGCGTAAGGCCGCGGCCTCGAAGGCGCGCGAAGACGATATGGCCGCAGCGCACCGCAAGTGCGGCGACGAGGCGCACCTGCTGGAAGAGGTGCGCCGATTCGAAGCCGAGACCGGCGTCGACCTCCAAGAGTGGAACACCACGCTGACCCCGCGCATTGAGGGCACTCGGCCCCGCATCTCCGTCAAGGACCTGTTCGAGAGCCTAATCCTCCTGCGCAACGGCGCGGACCTGGACGGACACGTGCGACGGCTCTCTGACGATGCCGAACGCATGAACAAGGCGACG
>Ga0314774_1000788_pt1 | contig 22665 bp, 23 predicted proteins | sample MetaGCBIA2018_FD_204515 | JGI IMG/M metagenome (GOLD analysis project Ga0314774, IMG submission 204515) | Cryopeg brine microbial communities from Beaufort Sea near Barrow, Alaska, United States - CBIA 2018 | ecosystem: Environmental > Aquatic > Marine > Coastal | place: USA: Alaska | collected...
TATCAATGATTTTGAAAATGTATTTGTGGCCGATGAACCAACAGTTGAAAATGTAATAAAATCTGTAAATCAATATTTTGATTATGAATAGAACAAGACGCCTTCGTAAAACTGAAAATATTCGCCGTTTGGTACGAGAAAATAAATTGACCATAGACGATTTAATTTATCCTTTATTTATTGAAGAAGGGACAAATATTGAAACTGAAATTGTTTCTATGCCCGGAATCAAAAGATTTTCTTTGGATAGAATTTCAAAAGAGTTGGATGAAGTAGTTTCATTGGATATTCCTGCAGTATTGCTGTTTGGCATTCCTTCAAAAAAAGATGAAATTGGTTCAGAAACTTGGAATGATGACGGAATTATGCAAAAAGCGATCAGGTTTATTAAGAAAAATTATCCGGGTTTATATGTAATTACAGATGTTTGTTTTTGTGAATATACAAGTCACGGCCATTGTGGTGTAATTCACAATAATGATGTTGATAACGATGCTACTTTGCCAAACATTGCCAAACAGGTCGTTTCCCATGCGAAAGCAGGAGCTGATATGGTGGCGCCATCTGGAATGATGGATGGAATGATTGTAACGATTAGAGAAGCGTTGGACAATACAGGTTTTTATGATCTTCCAATTATGTCTTATGCGGTAAAATATGCATCAGCATATTATGGGCCGTTTAGAGATGCTGCGGATTCCGCGCCAACTTTTGGAGACCGTAGAACCTATCAAATGGATGCTTCAAACAGAGATGAAGCATTGCGTGAAGCAACTTATGACGATCAGGAAGGTGCAGATATTTTAATGGTAAAACCAGCGCTGTCTTATTTAGACATTATTAGAGATGTGAAAAATAATTTTGACAGGCCGGTTGCCTGTTATAATGTTAGTGGTGAATACGCCATGATTAAAGCTGCCGCAGAAAAAGGTTGGATTGATGGAGACCGTGTAATGATGGAAAGTTTACTTTCGATGAAAAGGGCAGGAGCCGATATTATTATTACCTATTTTGCAAAAGATGTCGCCAAATTATTGTTGAAACGTTGAAAAAAGTTTATTTGTTTATTTGTTGAACTGTTTAAAATTAATTACACAAATACACAAATAAATGATTAAACAATTACACAAATATTAAAAAAATGAAATTAGAAAAATCAATAGAATTATATACAAAAGGGAAAAAGAATTTAGTGGGAGCGGTAAATTCTCCTGTAAGGGCATTTAAATCTGTTGGCGGTATTCCTATATTTATTGACAGGGCAAAAGGGAGTAAAATTATAGATGTTGACGGGAATGAATACATTGATATGGTCTTGTCATATGGACCAATGATTTTGGGACACAGAAACAGCACTGTGGAAAAAGCGGTATTGAAAGCCATGAAAAATGGATACACTTTTGGTGCTTCTACTTTAGGAGAAATTAACCTCGCAAAAATTGTGTGTGACGCTTTTCCTGGAATGGATAAAGTTCGATTTGTAAGTTCGGGAACTGAGGCTGTTTTTAGTGCCATACGTTTGGCCAGAGCTTTTACAGGGAAAAATAAAATTATCAAATTTGCAGGCTGTTATCACGGTCACGCAGATGATATGTTGGTTGCAGCTGGGTCTGGCGTGGCAACGTTAAGCATACCCGGAAGTGTAGGTGTTCCGCCGGAAGCCGTGGCAAATACATTAATTGCAGAATACAATGATATTGACAGTGTTGAGCAGCATTTAGCCAAACACAACGATATCGCCGCAATAATTATAGAGCCAATAGCCGGCAATATGGGGGTTGTTAGACCGACACCTGAATTTATGGAAGAATTAAGAGATTTAACAAAAGCAAGCGGTGTCCTTTTGATTATGGATGAGGTGATGACTGGATTTCGTTCAAAATTTGGCGGAGCTCAGGAATTGCTGGGTATTGAAGCAGATATTACTTGTTTGGGAAAAGTGATCGGAGGAGGTTTTCCTGTAGGCGCTTATGGTGCCAGAAATGAAATAATGGAAATGGTGTCACCTTTGGGAAATGTGTACCAGGCAGGAACATTATCGGGTAACCCAATAGCGATGGCTTGCGGAATTGCTACTTTAACTGAATTAAAAAAACAAGATCCTTATCAGGATTTTGAAAAAACAGCATCTTTTTTAGAAAGTGCTTTATTGAGCGCTGCTAAAGAAAACGGAATTGATTTGCAGGTAAACAGATTTGGATCAATGATTAATGCGTTTTTTACTAAAACAAACGTGGTTGATTTTAAAACTGCTCAAACTTCTGATACCATTAAATTTAAAACATTCTTTTGGAAAATGATGGAAAACGGTGTGTTTTTACCTCCGTCTCAATTTGAATCTTGGTTTTTAGGAACAGCCATGAGTAAAAGAGATATATACAAAGTAAAATCGGCAATTGATATTGCGATGAAAGCGGTAGCACTAAAAAGTAAATAAGTATCAGGTATCAAGAAACAATTACCATATATTAACTACCAAATACCCAATTAAAGGAATATGCATAATTTTAAAGAGTTAAATATTTGGAATGAAGCTAAAAATTTTAGTGTTTTGGTTTACAAGACAACTTCAAATTTTCCAAATTCTGAAATCTTTGGATTATCATCTCAAATTAAAAGGGCAGTTATATCAATTCCGTCAAATATTGCAGAAGGAGCAGGGAGAAGTACAAATAAGGATTTTTCTAGATTTATAAGTATGTCGTTAGGATCGTCTTTTGAATTAGAAACGCAACTTATTATAGCGAATGAGCTTGGGTTTATAGAAAATGAAAATTTTGAAGGCTTAATTTTAAAATTAGGTTCAATTCAAAAAATGTTAGTGAATTTTCAAAAGCATTTAAATAAATAATAATTAATGAAATGTATCAAGTATATAGTATCAAGTAAATAGTATCAAGTCAAATATACCAGATACCAGTTACCAGTTACCAGTTACCAGTTACCAGTTACCAGATACCAGATACCAAATACCAAATACCAAATACCAAAAAAGATGATCAAAAATGATTTATATTTAAGAGCCTTAAAAGGTGAAATAGTTGAACGTCCGCCGGTTTGGATGATGCGTCAGGCAGGGCGATTTTTACCTGAATTTAGAGAAATTCGTGACAAATACGATTTTTTTACACGTTGCAGAACTCCTGAATTGGCTTCAGAAATTACCGTACAGCCTTATCGCAGATTTGGAATGGATACCGCTATTTTATTTTCGGATATTTTAGTGATTCCGCAGGCAATGAATATTGAGGTGGAAATGAAAGAAGGAGTAGGTCCTTGGTTGCCAAACCCAATCCGTACCCAAAAAGATGTAGATGCTGTTGTAGTTCCGGATGTAACTGTTGAATTAAAGTATGTCATGGATGCTATTAAAATGACGAAACAAATGCTAAATGATGAAGTTCCATTAATTGGTTTTGCAGGTTCTCCCTGGACAATTTTATGTTATTGCGTACAAGGACAGGGGTCTAAAACTTTTGATATTGCAAAAGAATTTTGTTTTACGCAACCAATTGCAGCGCATACCTTACTGCAAAAAATTACGGATACGACCATAGCTTATTTAAAAGAAAAAGTGAAAGCAGGTGTTGATGCTGTGCAAATTTTTGATTCTTGGGGAGGAATGTTATCTCCGGTTGATTATCAGGAATTTTCTTGGAAATACATCAATCAAATTATTGAAGCGTTAAAAGATGACGCTCCTGTAATAGCTTTTGGAAAAGGTTGCTGGTTTGCGCTGGAAGAAATGTCGAAATCAAATGCTTCGGCCTTAGGCGTAGATTGGACAATTACACCACAAATGGCAAGAAAGTTTGCAGGGAACAACATCACCTTACAAGGCAATATGGATCCTGCGCGCTTATTGTCCCCTCCTAAAGAAATTAAAAGAATAGTGACCCAAATGATCAACGATTTCGGAAAAGATAAATACATCGTAAATTTAGGTCATGGAATTTTACCAAATGTGCCATTGGAAAATGCAAAAGCATTTATCGATGCGGTGAAGGAATATAAATAGTGAATAAAGTTATGAGCTATAAGCAATGATAAATTATAAAAATTATAAGGTTTGGCAGAAATCACATAATTTGGTATTTAATGTTTATAAAATAGTAAATTTATTTCCTAAAGATGAACAGTTTAATTTAGTTTCTCAAATAAAAAGAGCTTCAATTTCAATACCAACAAATATTGCTGAAGGTTGCGGAAGAGAAACCCAAAAAGAATTAATAAGATTTTTATATATTTCTTCTGGTTCTGCTCACGAATTGGATTATTTATTTTTAATTTCCGCTGAATTAAATTTTATTTCAAAAGAAGAATCAACATTTTTGCTAAAGGAAATTGATGAAATTAAAAAAATGTTAGCTGCTTTAATAAACAAAATAAAATCGAACTTATAACTTAAAACTTACAGCTTAAAACTTAGAGCCTAAATACTAAAAACTAAAAAAATGAATTCAAAACTTATTCAAAAATACAATATTCCTGGTCCAAGATACACCAGTTACCCAACAGTTCCTTTTTGGGATAAAGAAGGTATTGCCTTGGAAGACTGGAAAACAACAGTGGTTAGATCTTTTAACGAAAGCAATGACAGTGAGGGTATAAGCTTATACATTCACCTTCCTTTTTGTGAAAGTTTGTGTACATTTTGTGCTTGCCATAAAAAAATAACCAAGCGCCATGGTGAGGTTGAACAGCCATATATAGAAACCGTTTTAAAAGAATGGGACTTGTATTGTGATTTGTTAGGGAAACATCCTAAAATTAGGGAAATCCATTTGGGAGGCGGTACGCCAACCTTTTTTTCTTCTGAAAATTTAAAGAAGTTAATAAACGGAATTTTTAAAAGAGCCGACAAATTTGAAATTTTCGACTTGAGTTATGAAGGTCATCCCAACCATACTACTGAAGAACAATTGCAAACATTATATGATTTAGGTTCACGTAGAAATAGCTTTGGTATTCAAGATTATGATCCTATTGTTCAAAAAGCGATTCATAGAGTTCAAAGTTTTGAACAAGTAAAAAAAATAAACGATTGGTCACGGAAAATTGGATATGAATCCATTAGCCACGATTTAATTTTCGGATTGCCTTTTCAAACAGAAGATAGCATAAGAAACACCATTAAAAATACCATTGCCTTAAAACCTGATAGAATAGCTTATTACAGTTATGCCCATGTGCCTTGGATAAAAGGAGTGGGACAAAGAGGCTTTGAGGACCATGATTTGCCAAAAGACGATGAAAAACGCCGTTTGTATGAATTGGGTAAACAATTGTTTTTTGACAATGGTTATGTTGAAGTAGGAATGGATCATTTTGCATTGCCAAGTGATTCTCTTCATAAAGCTATGGAAGAAAAAACAATTCATCGTAATTTTATGGGTTATACGGCAGGTAAAACCCAATTGATGATTGGGTTAGGGATGTCATCTATAAGTGATTCCTGGTATGCATTTGCACAAAATGAAAAGGAAATTGACGATTATACAGAACGCGTAAATAAAGGAGAATTGCCTGTTTTTAGAGGGCATTTGCTAACAGATACGGATTTAATTATTCGTAAGCATATTTTAAATTTGATGTGTAATCTTGAAACAGAATGGTCCGATGGATTATCTGATCAAGTCAAAAATGAGATAGTAGGTCGTTTGAGTGAAATAATTGAAGATGGATTGATTGAAATCTCCAAGAACAAGATTACTGTAAAAGAAGAAGGCAGAATGTTCGTTCGTAATATTTGTATGGCATTTGATTTAAGGCTGGTGGAAAATCAGCCGGATATACGGATCTTTTCTATGACTATATAACATTAAAAAAACCGAACAACTTGTTCGGTTTTTTTTTATTTTATCTATTATTTATAAGCTTATTGCTTTAATGTTCTCATATAATTAACAATTAGCCATCTGTCTTCATCTAAAGACAGCTTTTTGTCAAATGCCGGCATATCATCTCTCCCAAAAGAAGTTTTGTAAAATAAAGCTCCGTCACTTTGTTCCTGAAATTTTTTAGTTGAAAAATCGCCTAAATCACCTTTCATATCATCGGCTTTTGTTCCATCACCATAGCCTTCACTTCCGTGACAGGATTTACAATGTTTGGAATATAATGATTTTCCAATGGCCAAATCCACTTTTGGGTTGGTTGGGTTTTTCATGGTTTGATATTTAACAGGAATTTTCCAATCCGAAATGTTGGTGGTAACTTTGGGCACTTGAACAACCACTTTTACGGGAGTTTCTGCTTTTACGGGAGTTTCAGCCTCAATGATTTTTTTCGGTTGCTCTGTAACCACAACTTTTGTTTCAACTTCAACTTTAGTATCTTCATTCACCTTCGTCTCAGTTGTTTTTTCTGTAACTACTTTTCCAGGCTCTTTTGTCGTAATTTTTGTGACCGTCGTAGTTTTTTCAATCGGGGCACTTTCATCTTCTTCTGTTAGATCTTCTGCAATAACCTCTGGGGAATTGGTAGTAACAGTATCAATGATTATTGTTTCAGTAACAATAGAATCATTTGGAATTTCATTTTTTTCCTGTTTTGCTTTTTGGCCACAACTTTGAAAAAGCAGCGTTGTGCTTAAAATTGCGAAAATAAATAGTTTTTTCATTTTATTTCTTTTTATGAATTGATAATGATTTATTCTAATGGTAACAAAGTTAGCGATCTAAGTTACAAATTTTGTTACATAATTTAAAATGAAATTTACATTATTCATACATTTTGAAGTTATGAAATTGCATATTTTTCGGATTTATAATCTCAAGAACGATCACATTCTAGCGTATTTATATAAAATTTGCTTTAATAAAACGAAAAAAAGGTTTGGCTTGCGCCAAACCTTTTTTTAACAAAGAACTAGTCAATAATTTCGTCTTATAAATCTAAACAGACTTATTTAGGACCAATCATTCAAATAATTATTCACCTAATGTTCTGACAAAGTTTACTGTTATCCACATATCTTCTTCAGTCATTTTCTTTTCAAAGTTTGGCATATCTTTTCTGCCTATGTAACTTTTATAAAATAATGCTCCGTCAGATTGGGATTGGAATTCTTTTGATGAAAAATCTCCCAAATAACCTTCTAAATTATCAGCTTTTGTTCCGTCTCCATAACCTTCGCTACCATGACATGATTTGCAATGTTTTGAATATAAAGATTTACCAATTGAATTATTTGCTTTACTTGCTTCAGTTGGATTTTTCATTTTTTCGTATTTAGCAGGAACTTTCCATTCTTCTTCTTGTGTCAATTTATTGAAGGAAAAAAGTCCAAAACTAACTATTCCGATAATCATTAAAATTTTCATTGTTTTCATTGTTTTTCGAGTTTTTAATTATTAATTATTATAAAGTGTATAGGTCCACTTTAGTTGACCGAATAATTTTTTTTAGGTTCAGAGCTTAAATTATCACCGTCCTTTTTTATTTTAAACAAATTTGCAATTGTGTAAACATAATTAACCCAAATACCTAATAATAGAATGGTCAATACCACATACATCCAAATTGGTGCGGCCTTTGTCCATAACATGTTTTTATCTTGCTTTAATGGTTTGTTAAATGTTCCCCAATGCACAGTTTTCTCCTGAATGATATTTCCATATTCATCATTATCGTCAACAATTGAAACAATTGTTAAATTACCTTTTGGATTGCCTGCAAAACTTTGAGGCATGGTAAAGGTATACGCGCCATCACTAATACTTCCTTCATTAATGATCTTTTTTGAAAACATAGCCTTAACATAGGTGGTAAGGTATACATAACTTGCTGGGGTTTTAAAGCCTAGGCTATCAATTGTAAAAGCGGTAAGTGTTACCGTTTTTACAGAATCTATTTCTGCTAAGTTGAGGTCTAAATGCAAATCTTTAACCATTAAATCCGCTTCTTCTTCACTTAAAGCATCAGTACTATTAAAACGAGCCCTTAAATTAATATAACCTTCTCCATCAGTACTGTATTTTTGATTTTCCGGAAGAATTAATTGGGCGATCCCTTCTTGTGAAGTTTTTGAAGATCCCAATAGAATTTCTTCATCGTTCAGGATATTAAAGAATTGTATTTCAGCTCCATAAACTGGTGGTTTATCTTTTCTGTCTTCTTTATTTAGGGCAATAAAACTGACTTCAAGCAAACGAGAATTATCAGCTTGTTTAACTGTTTTGAAACCAAATCGTGTGCGGTAATTGCTTGCATCGTTTTGTTGTGCTATACAATTGATGTTAACCAATAATGCAACAATTATTGAAATAAAAAAGGTGTGATTATATAGATTACTTTTCATAATTTCAAATTATAATTTTATTTAGAGGATATAGATTTATTTGCTTTTTTATTAGCTTTAATTTGCCTTCTTTCATCTTCGATTATTCCTGACATAGATATGATTGGAATAAACTTTATGAGCAAAGTGAAGAAGAGAAAAAATGCTGCAATACCGGCAAAACTTAAAGACCATTCAATCCAAGTAGCGGTGTAATGAATAAATTCCTCCCTGGTATCCTGAATTGGCAGATAAGGGGTTTCTAAAGTAGGAACAACTATTAAATAGCGGTTTAACCATAACGCTATAACTGCAATTAACGCTGCGAATGTTATAAGTTTAATCGTTCTTAATTTTTTAATGGATAAAATAACCAATGGAATAGCAAATCCAATATAGTTAGCAAGAATAAATTGCCAAAAATAATGTCCAAATAAGGTATGTAATAAATCAGTATCTGCTACTTTATGGCTAAACCATTTTGCGAAATAATCACTAAATGTAAAGTAGCCCAATAATAATGACAAAACAAGTAATACCATTGCTGCCATTATAAAGTGTGATTTAACAATGTATTTTTCCAATTTAAAATATTTACGAATTAAATACATCGCAATGATGATAACACTTACACCTGAATATAAACCGGCTACAATAAAATCTGGTGCAAATATGGTACTATTCCATCCTGGTTGCAATGTTAAACTAAAAATCCAGGCAAGTACCGTATAAGCTACAAGTGCCATTGCAATGACCATTTTAGACATAATACTGGTTGTTTTATGTAATCTTTTGCGTTGGTCGGGTGTATCCTGAAAATTAATTGCTAAATACTTGTACAATTTTTTTCTCCAGCCAGGGAGTTTTAAATCGGGACTGTCTCTTAAAATTGCAAAGTCAGGAATAAATGTTAAGTACAAATATATAAAGCAACCTACCAGGTCAGTGATAATGGCAATGATATCCCAGGTAATTGGGGATTGAATCCTTGGATAGAGAAACAGATAATACAACCTGTCTAATCTTCCAATACATAATAAAATAAATATGGGCCCAATAGTTATTGATAAAACGGTTATAATTTCAACAATTCTTGTCACTGAATTTTTCCATGGAGTTCTAAAAAAATGCAATATTCCTGATATAAATGCTCCAGAGTAGCTTAAGCATACAAAAAATATAAAATTTACGATATAAAGTCCCCAAACAACATTATCTCTCATTCCGGTTACGATATGCCCTTCTTTAAATTGTATGACAAACGCATAGATTCCTACTGAAATGATACTTATTAATGTGCCTATCCATATTTTTGTTAGAAGAGATGTTTTTTCTAACATTGGTGAAAATTCTTTTACCAATTCTCTTTTTCTGTTATTTAATTCCATAATTAAGAATTTATAAGTTAAATTTTACCTTGTTTTTTGAGATCCTGAACATACGGCACATTTTTATAGCGATCTATTATTTCTTCGTCTAGATCTTCGAATCCGCTTTCTACTGGGTATAATCTATCTACAGCTGGTAAATAATATACGTTAGGTTGGGTTCCTAAATGCTCTAAATGGCGATAGCCTCCTCGGTCATTAATTAGTTTGGAAAAACTGAAAGTTTCTTGACCATTGGTTACAAGATCTTCATTTTTGTCACCAAAATAAATAACACCTTCAGGGCAGGCTTGCGCACAATGTGGCAATAAGCCTTGTCTTAATAAATCTGGGCAAAAATCGCATTTCATGACTGTTCCTTCAGCTGCAGGAACTTGTGTTTCTGGAGAGTATGGTACGGATTTGTCATCAAATTTGTCTTTATGTCCCCAATTAAATTGACGCGCAGAGTAAGGGCAACTTGTAATACAAAATTTACACCCAATACAACGTTCGTTATCAATTAAAACAATGCCGTCATCGCGTTTAAATGTCGCTCCGGTTGGGCAAACGGTAACACAAGGAGGTTCATCACAATGAAAACAAGGTTTTGGAAACCAATAAGGTTTGCTTTCTTTATTATTTTGAATAAGTTGCACCTTCATAAACTCTTCGTGATCATCTAATTTGTGCTCTTTTTGACAGCTTTCAACACACTTCCGGGCATTTTTACATTTGGCTAAATCAATAACCATTACAAATTTCCTGTCAGGTATTCCTATTCTGGATTCTTCTGGTGTAATAAGCGCTTCAGGGTATTTGTTCATATTAGAAGCATTTACTTCTACTATTTTACCATCAGGGGTTAGCAATCTTATTACTTCGCCAGTAGCTTCTTTTTCTTCTTCTTGCGCAGCTAAGTTTGTTATAATTGAAGTGCTTGCAATTGCGGTGACACTAGTCAATAATCCCAATTTAAGAAACTTACGCCTGTTGGTTTCACCTTTTTCTATTTGGTCGTTTTTCATTTTTTTTTGATTAAGTTCAGCCGATTTTAAAGTGATTTTTAAATTAAAAAGCTTTTATAAATCTTTTTTCTATTTTTCGTAATATTGAGTATTCTTATTTGCAAATATGTTAATATTTGAGACTATAAAGTTATTGACAAACAGATGATGAAATGGTGACAAATATCATTTTACGCAAAGAAACCATACAATAATTTAATTAAGGTATATGTAATGAAAGTTGCGTAAGATGTTAAATTATATGTGCCCTAATTTCTCTGGTGTTTTTTGAGTGGCAATAAAACATTATTTATAGTCCAAATGATTAGGTTCGTAGCAAAATTTTAAAATGGAATAAAAATAGAAGTATTGGGGGGTTAAATAAGCTTCAGATTTATTTTGGACTGGATTAAATCCCATTTCAAATATTGTCAGGCTTATAGATTTGTGCAGAATATTGCAGTAGGAGTGGGGAGGTATATTTAAGAGTTCAATAAAATGAATAGGCATAAAAAAAAGCCGAACAATTGTTCGGCTTTTTTTATTTAATATAAACTTAAATTATTCAGCTAATGTTCTCATGTAATTAACGATTAACCATCTGTCTTCATCTGAAGAAAGTTTTTTTGCGAATTCAGGCATGTCATTTCTTCCGGTTGTTGTTTTGTAGAATAATGCACCATCACTTTGTTTTTGAAATTCTTCACTTGAAAAATCCCCTAAATTACCTTTCATTTCATCTGCTTTTTGACCATCACCATAACCTTCAGCACCGTGACATGATTTACAATGTTTGGTGAATAATGATTTTCCAATGGCTGCATCAGTTTTAGCTGCTATAGGATTTTTCATGGTTTGGTATTTTGCAGGTACTTTCCATTCTTCTTGAACAAGTGTGGTGAAAGAGTAAAATGCAAAAGAAATAATTCCGATAATTGTTAAAAATTTAAATGTTTTCATGTTTTTAATTTTAAGATTTTGTTATTTTGAATAAATTAGTGATTAAATAAATAATGATTCCCCATATACCAAATATCAATAAATTTGGGAATATGAGCAAGAATAAAGGTGTTTTACTTCTTGGAGACCACATAGTTCTTTCATCAAAAGTTGATTCTTCAACGATAAGGGTTCCAATTGGGGCATTTACAATTGCTTTTATAGTTCCAAATTCATCACTGTCATTCAGAACCACTTCAACAGCTATATTGCCATCAACGCCTGGTATTCCTGGTGGTATAGATACAAGTACTGTGCCATTTTCATCAGTTTTATTAAATTCTTTAATTAATAAAGGTTTAAATAATCTTTGAACTTGAACCTTTAGTAATTGGCCAACAATTACGCTGTCAGTTAATTTATTGACAACGGTTGCTTTTACATAATGAATGCTGTCTATGGTAACAATTTTAGCATCAATATTGGCATTTTTAAAGCTTAAGCTCTTTGAAGCTCCTTTAAAACTTTCGTTACCGTCAAATGTAATTTCTATATTGTAAGTATTTGTGGAATCTGGCTTTATAGAACTCAAATCTTTTAAGGTAAATCGGGCTTTACCTTCCATATTGGTGGTTACTTTTCCCAATTCCAGTTGTTCATCCCCTACAATATTAAAAATAACCAATTCAACTTTAGAAACATCAATATTTTCACCATCAACCCTTGCGGAAGTTGAAAGGTCAAAATAAATTTCAGCATTCATTATTTTAACGTAGTTGGCTTTTAATCTAACCCTGTCTTTTTTTGCTTTTTGTGCAAAACTTGAAGTGCATAAAAACACACTTAATACAACAAGAAAAAAGTGTCGTGTAATTATTTGATTTCTCATTTTTCAGTGTTTTTATTTGATTCTAATTCTTCTCGTTCATCAGCAGTCCTTTGAATAGGTATTATTGGCACATATCTAAATAATATTGTAATAATTAATAAGGCCATTGCCAATGTGGCAACTGTAATTAACCATTCGTGGATGCTTGGAAAATAATGGTGCCAAGATTCTGGTACGCCTTGTATTGGCAAAAAGGGATGCAATAAAGTTGGCGTTACAATTAAGTAACGTTTCCACCATGAACCTGCTACCACTAATAAACCAACCAAAAACATTGGAAATGGTTTTCTGCCTTTTTTGAATAATAAAACAATAATTGGGACTATTAAACCACCAAGTATAACGAACCAGAACAATGGTGCATATTCACCTGTAACCAATACATTTAAGTGGGTAATTTCTTCCTTTTTTGAAGTAAATTCAGGTATTAAATATTCATTAATATTAAAGTACAGGTAAACCAAACAGGTTAATACTAAAAATTTACCCAATTTATCAAAATGAAGCTGGGTGATGTACTCCTCTAAATGGTAAGCTCTTCGAACAGCATATACAACAGCAACCAGCGCACCGATACCGGCAACAGCAGCACCTGATATAAAATAGGCTCCCATATTGGTACTATCCCAGCCAACCCTAAATAAGGTGGAAAATAACCAGGCGTCAACAGTTTGCAGCATAAAACCAGCCGGAATAATTAAAAGAGCAATCAAATGAATTGACTTAATTTGAACCGCTTTTTGAGTATCACTCCCTGTCCAATTCAAGGCAAGCTTTCCGTACCATTTGCTTTGTGTTGGTTTTTCATCTTTAAAATATTTTTTCAAAAGTGCAAAATCTGGCAATAATGGAAAATATAATAATAATAAACTGATAGCCATAAAGGTTGGAATTATGATAACATCCCAAATTATGGGCGATTGCATTCTTCCATGAATAAATAGGTTCATGATTCTGTCTGGCCTTCCCATATCGATCATAATAGTGAGGCCTGCCATAATAATTGCAGCAACTGAAATTATTTCGGCAATTCTGACAATAGGAGTTCTCCAGGCATTTTTAGTGAGCCTTAAAACGGCTACGGTAATTGTTCCTACAAAACTTGTTGCCACAAAAAACACAAAGTTTGAGATATAAACGCCCCACAATGCATAATCATTCATATTGGTGACCACTTGTCCTTGTATCACTTGATCTATATAAGCCAGTATTCCTAAAATTATTAAAACAGTTAAAGAAATTGTCCATATAACGCCTTTTTTTCCAAATTTTTGAGGCGCTAAATCGTTTAGTAATTTATCGTAGTTTTTCATAATTATTCAGGATTTTCGTCTACAGATTTATATTTATTATATCGCTCTAAACCTTCATCAAAATCCACCAATCTGTCCACTGGTGGCAAATAATAAACACTTGGTTTTGTACCCAAACCTTCCATTAATCTATAGCCATCTTTTTCTTTCAATAATTCGCTCAGTCTTAGCACTTCTTCTCCGTTGGTTACGGTGTCTTCATATTTGTCACCAAAATAAAACACGCCGTTAGGACAAGCTGTAACACAGTGAGGCAATTCATTTTCTTTTATTTTATGTGGGCAAAAATCGCATTTATCAACTGTTCCCTTGATACTAGGTAAACCTGCATATTCTGGAGATGACTCCATTGGTTCGCCATCCATTGTCATTGTGATTTCACCTTGATTGGGTTCCTTCCAGTTAAAAACCCTTGTAGAGTATGGACATGCTGCCATACAGAATCTGCACCCAATGCAACGCTCGTTGTCAATTAGAACCAGTCCGTCTCTTCTTTTAAAAGTGGCGTCAACAGGGCAAACGGTAACACAGGCCGGATGATCGCAATGCATACAGGTAGTAGGCATCCAGTAAGGCGCTGTATCTTCATCTTCTTGCATTTTATACACTTTAAGCCAGGCATGATCACCTGTGATATAGTGGTTTTTATTACAAGAACTCTGACATTTTAATTCATTTGAACACTTTGCCAAATCTATAACCATGACAAACTTTCGGTTCGGCATTCCTTCCCGAACATCATATTCTTCTGTTATTTTGGTGTGGACCATTTGCTTAACTTCTGAAGAATCTACCTCTATGATAGTGCCGTCAGTAGTCATAAGTTCCATTTTATCGGTTGAAGTTTCGCTGTTTTTTGCGTTTAATTTGGATGCAATTTTAGTGAGTCCAACCGCACCGACTGCGGTAATAAGACCCAATTTTAATCCTTTATCAAGAAATTTACGTCTTGAATCAGTGTTGTTATTTTTCATACAAAGTAGTAATTAAAAGACATTATAGTTTTCTGCCCAACCAGCTAAGAAAGGATTCATTAGAAATATTCTTCTGAAGTATTTTTGAATTTTTGATAGTACTTGCTTTAACTCTAACAGCTGTACCATCTGGCTTTAACAAAGTTTGGTATTCCTCGTTTTCATCTGGAGCAACAATTTCATCATTAATTGATGTTTTTCCAAATCCTATTAAGGGTAGCAGTAAAGAGCTTCCTAACAGCGGCAGTATGCCTCTTCTCGAGAATTGAGTACCTTTTTTAATTTTTTCATCCATAATTAGTAGTATTTAAAAAGTAAAACAATTAAAAAATTATTTTGAGATCATAATTTTAATTGTGTTATAAAAATAGGAACATTGTTGTTAGTTTTCTATGATAAAAATCAGTATTTAAATTTTTTTAAACATATGATTATTAGTTATTTAACAATTGTTTAGAATCGTTATTCTTAATTTTGGCTATTTTTTAAGCGAGTTTTGTTACATTGTTATGGAATTTTTGTTACACAAGAGATTGTAATTTAGATCAGTCTTTAAATAAATTACTTATTAAAAATTAAAACGCCTTCCAAACAATATGTGTTTGGAAGGCGTTTTATGATAAAAGTTATTTTTAAGCTGGCTTAAAAATTATAAATTCTAGTAATGTTAAAACCAATCATAAAATCTCCATTAAAGAAATCATTTTGGTTTTTCATATAATTTTGTTGAGATACTATACCAGAGTAATTTGTCAAGAAAATTTGAAAAGCGTGGGCTGAAGTCGAAAATTCAGTACCAATGCTAATTCCCGGATTAGGGTTTTTTACATCAAATTGCGTTAATGGCTGGCTATAGTCAAATATGATAGCTGTTTGAGGGCTAATTTTAACACGACCACCAAAAGCAATGGCAAACATGTCATTTTCCATACCTGGTTCAACTGCATTAAAATGTGAAACACTTGGTGCAATTTGCATCGAAACCTTTGGACTGAATCTTTTGGCAATAATTATTTGATTGAAAAAAGAATACCGGTCTTGCTCTAAATTAAAAGTAGATTCAGGTCTTGCATCAATGGTGAAATTACCGTAATAAGAAACACTCACAGGCATACTGTTTGATCGTGTTTGTCTTAGTAAAGCAGCTTTCAAGTTAAAATCCTGCAAACGACTATTTTTGGTAGTACCAAATCCAATAGTTAAACGGTCAAGGATGGCATAAGATAGGGCGATTCTGATATTTGCGCCATCACCATAAATACCGGCCAATGTATTTGTTTCATTAATTAAGCCAAATCTATGTTGCATTTGAACTTCCAATGTATTTTTATTAAACAAAACATTGGTTGCATTGTCAATTAAGGTTGCACTTTCAAAGGCAGATCTTTCTAATTTTTCTTTTACTTTAGTTGACTCGTCCTCTTGCGCAATTGCAATAACAGGGAACAACAAAAGCACAAAAAGTATTTTTATATAATTTTTCATGTGTCTGTCTTAAAAATTAGTTGTTTTTAGCACCTTGGTTTATCCAAGTTTTTATTAATGTTAATTTGTCAGTTGCTACATTTTGGTGACCTCCGGCCAATTGGTTGTAAAGCGTGCTGGAAGCGGCATCGTTAGCAATAACATATTCTGGAACAAGTGAGCTATAGGCAAAACCTGCTCTTAAATCTGGATTTCTGCTGGCATTATGGCAAAGAATACAATTGCTTGTAAAAAATGGTTGTATGTCAGTTCCAAATTTAATTTCAACATAATTAGGATCAGTTGGATCAGTAGGCAACTCTGGGATCACCTTTTCTTGTAATTCATCATAATAACAAGAGTTCATGACCAATCCTGCAAATACAATGATTAAAATTTGAAATATTTTTTTCATAATTTTCTGTTTATAATGTTATGACTTAAAAGTTCATAACTAAGTAATAATCAATATTTATAAAAGTTCAGGAGTTTTTGAAATTTCTAGAACTCCTGAACTTTATAATACCTAATTATTATTTATGTTATTGTAATGCTTCAATTGAATTTGCAACCAATGCTTTAGCATAGTCAGGGTTGTGGATACCATTACTTTTGTCTTCTTCCACGAAGAGGTAATTAAAAGCAGCTTGGACCTGTGCTGCAGGATAAGTCCCTGGTATAACACCGCCATCCGCATCAAAAACTCCTTTAGCTTGTAGTGCAACCAATAACGTTGCTCTGCTAGCTTCTAAACCTTCAACAGCTTCAGGTTCGCTGTCGTGACACTCTAAACAAGCGTTTGCTGTTGGATTCCAAGTATGTGATCCGTCAGTAACGTCTGTAGGTTCCCCCATATGGCAAGTAACACAAGACGCACCAGTTTTATGACCGGCTGTACCTCTTGCAGGCAAAGCTGTAGTTTGTCCCAAGAAGGATGCACCACCTAAACCTTCTAACATAGTACCTTGTGGACCATGGTGAGGGCCCCAATGTGTGCTTGAGATGTTAGCGTTACCATCAACATCAGCAGTTGGAGCTGGAGTTCTTGGTTGGTGACAATTAACACAAGTGTTACTATAACCTAGTACATCAGCGTCATTTTTACTGTCAATAGAAACAGTAGGGTCAATGACTAATTGAACAGGTGCTAAAGTTCTTAAAGCATAATCGTTTCCGTCATTTGCGAAATCGAAAGATCTGTGAGATGTATGACAACCAGTACATGTAATAGATTGGTCTGAACTTGTAGAATAAGGTCCTACTAAAGTCATATCTTGTTCATCAAATCGGTCAATAAATCCTTGATTTGTGTGACAGGCAGCACATTCCGCCCTATTACCATATTGTGATAATTTACTACCATCATACATAGTAGTTTCAATTGCATGCTTTGAGAGAGCATATGCATCATGAATTGCATCTCTGTCAGTGTTACTATGGCAAGCAACACATTCTTGGACACCAACACCGTCAAGACCATCAATACCGTCAAGACCGCTGGTGCCATCAATACCATCAATACCAGCTGTTCCGGGAATTGGGTCACTAGTACATTGGATAAACATTAAACTTGATGCTAAGATCATCAAGAAACCTATTAATTTTAAATTTTTCATAATATTAGATATTTGTTTGTTTTAAACTTTTATAAAAATAATATCCTTTTTAACATTTATTTATGATTTAAGTCATCTTTTTTGAAATTTTAAATGATTGAATATCTAATTGTTAGCTGTTATTTAGAATTTTTATGAATAATTTGAAGGAATTTTAGCGCTACTTTTGTTACACGCAAATGAAATTGTTGTCATTTGGAGCCAAAAACATTGTTAAAAATAAGTAAATTTTAGCTGCTTAGTTTAAAGTGTAGCAATCAGCATATTTCTTAAATTATGTATTCTTTAATATAAGGGCGATTTTATGGAGTGTTATAGTGAAAGTGGCAATAAACAAATGGTCTGGTTTTTTAAATAATAATTGTACCAACCAAAAAACTGCTCATATTTTTTGTAAATTTGCGAAACAAAATAATAAGATACAATGGCAAGATTTGAAATAAAGCTTCCCAAAATGGGTGAAAGCGTTGCAGAGGCAACCATAACTTCTTGGTTAAAAAATGTTGGAGACCATATTGATATGGATGAGGCAATTGTTGAAATTGCTACAGATAAAGTAGATTCTGAAGTGCCAAGTGATGTGGAAGGAACTTTGGTTGAACTATTATATGATGTGGATGCCGTTGTAAACGTTGGAGAAACCATTGCCATTATTGAAACTCAGGAAGAGAATGTTGAAGACAAAGAAGAAGTTTTTGCTGACAAAGAAATAATAGGTGAAGCTGCAGCAATTGAAAATGAAGCTGAAAATGCCATTGAAACAAAAAGCATAAGCAAAGTTTCTGAATCAGGTAAATTCTTTTCTCCATTGGTTAGGAACATTGCCGAAACCGAAGGTGTTTCCATGGAAGAACTGGAGGCTATAATAGGTACGGGAAAAGACGATAGGGTTACTAAAAATGATATTTTGTCCTATATTGAAAGCGGAAGAACCGCTGCCAAGCCTGTTAAAGAAGAAATTACGGTAGAAGTAGACGTTCATCAGCCAAAAGCGGAACCAAAAGAAATCGCTAAAACTGCAACACCAATATCAGTAAGCGGGGAAGACGAGATTATTGAGATGACCCGCATGGGTAAATTGGTGGCGCATCATATGGTGGCTTCTGTGCAAACATCCGCGCACGTACAGTCCTTTATTGAAGTTGATGTTACCAATATTGTTAAATGGAGAGAACAAAACAAAGACAAATTTTTAGCCCGTGAAGGTGAAAAAATTACTTATACACCCATTTTTATGCAAGCGGTTGCCAGTACCATTAAAAAGTTTCCTATGATTAACATCTCCGTTGACGGAGATAAAATCATCAAAAGAAAAGCGATTAATTTGGGAATGGCCGCTTCATTGGCCGATGGAAATTTAATTGTTCCCGTTATTAAAAATGCCGATCAGCTCAATTTGGTGGGAATGACCAAAGCCGTAAATGATTTGGCCGGCAGAGCCAGAAAAGGACAACTAAAACCCGATGATATTCAGGGAGGAACTTACACTGTAACCAATGTTGGAAGTTTTGGAAGTGTTTTTGGAACGCCCATCATTAACCAGCCGCAAGTTGCAATTTTAGCTTTGGGCGCTGTACGTAAGGTACCCGCAGTTATTGAAACGCCTGATGGCGATTTTATTGGCATACGCCATAAAATGTTTATCTCTCATTCTTATGACCATCGCGTGGTTAATGGCGCTATGGGAGGAATGTTTATCAAAGCGATTAAAGAAAATTTGGAGGCTTGGGATGCAAAAGCTGATTTCTAATAAATTAACTGCTCATGAATTTCAAGCATACAATATAATTTAATAAAAAAATGCAGCCAATTTTATTGGCTGCTTTTTTTATAAACTTAAATTATTTGTTTATTTAATTAGGGAAATCTGTTTCGTTAGCTAAAGCTTTGTACAAATCTCTCATTTGTGTTGTTGTAATGGAAAAAGCACCTGACATTGAAGAACCAAGTTGTCCGTAATGTACTTTGTGTTGTACTTCATTTGCTTTAGTTCTTGTAAATTGACCAACTGTCATACCTTCCATTAATAAAGTAGTTCCGTCAGTACCATGACAACTTGCACAACTTGAATTGTAATAATTTTTACCGTTTGTGGCATTTCCGTTTTTACCAACGTTTGAAATTGCCATAGCGCCTGTTGGATAAGATCCGGTATAAGAAGCGTCATACAATTCAGAAACATCCAGCATTCCTTCTTTCATAAATTTAACAAGATCCCAAATTTGGGCATCAGTTAAAATTTCAGTAAGATTTGGCATTTTATCGCCTTCTGCTTTATTTGTATCAGGATTATAAGTTGATAAATCTGTAGAAATAGATCGTCTTCCTGAAGTTTTGCTTAAATCATCAAATAATTCTTGCGCACTTTTAGTTTGTCCCATTTCAAAAAGATTCAATCCTGAAACATTTGGACGACTTGTTTTAGGCGCTCTGCTAATGTAAGCACCTTTGTTGCCTAATCCATCCCATCCATGACATTGTTTGCAGCGGAAAAAATTACTATTGGCATTAATGGTTGCTAAATTGGCATCGGATTGGTCAAAATCAGACTCTGCAGCCCAAAATTTGTCGTACATAATACCTCCGTTTGCTTGGTCAGCAATGTTGTAGGCTTCTACAGCAGGATCAATTTCTTTGTCATCAAAAGTACAGCTTGTAAAAGCAATCGCGAAAATAAATATCGCCGATAATAATTTAATAGTTTTCATAAATTTAATTGTTTTTATTATTTGGTAAAAATAAATAGAATGAAATCCTGTTTAAGTGACATAAGTCACCTTTTGAAGAATTATAAATGATATAAAGTATTGATAATTAGACCCGTACGTTTATTTAGAATGAGTAAAGCTAATATTCAAGTCTTTTTATGCAATTATTGTTACATTATTTTTTTGAATTCCATGAAAATCACTACTATTGGTTAATTTTTAATATTTTGTTGAAAAAAAGGGGGTAATTGGCAAAAAGTTAAAAAACAGTAAGAAACGGTTTATCAAACTTTTAATATTTTATCTTTGCAGCAACATATAATATGAAATAAAAATGATTAAAGCATTTAGAATTATTACACTTCTTGAAGGATTTTCACTTTTGGTGCTATTGTTTTTAGCGATGCCATTAAAATATATTTGGAACTTACCTCAAATGGTGCAAGTGGTAGGAATGGCACATGGCATCCTTTTTTTAGTATTTGTTGTTATGGCTATTATGGTTTTTTTTGAATTAAAATGGAGTTTAAAAACTTTTGGAATTGTGATGTTTGCTTCTTTTATTCCATTTGGCGCTATTTATATTGACAAAAAACATTTAAAATTATAAAAATGTTTGAGAATTTTGATACAACGGTTTACACGGAATTTATAAAAGATTATCTGGTTGAAAAAGGAATGATTTCTTTTTGGGCGAGTTCCATAAATTTAGTGGTTACCATTATACTGCTGGGTTTAACTGTAATTTTTCTCGATAGAATTTTGCGAAAGATAATTATTGGGTCATTTACATTATTTTCGATAAAAACAGATACGACTTTCGATGATTTTCTGGTTCAAAGTAAATTTCCACGGTACATTGCACATATAATTCCTTTATATTTTTTAAGATTCAGCATCCCGTTTTTTGTAGATGGATTTCCATCTTTGCAGCATGTTTTCAATATCGCCATAAATGTTTATGGTGTAGTGTTGGTTGTTAAACTTATTCAAAGTTTTTTAAGATCTACCCAAAGGTATTTACGAACCAAAGAGAAATATAAGGACAAACCTTTGGAAAGTTATAGTCAGGTAGTGATGCTGTTTTTTTGGGGAATTGCCACCATTTTCATTGTGTATCAGCTAACCGGAAAAGACATTATGAGTTTTGCCACTCTTGGGGCAGCTTCTGCAGTAATCTTGTTAATTTTTAAAGACACCATTTTAGGTTTTGTTGCTTCAATACAGGTTTCGGTAAATGATATTGTAAGAATTGGCGATTGGATTTCATATAATAAATTTGGCGCTGATGGTTTTGTTACAGACATTAATTTGGCAACAGTACTTGTTCAAAATTGGGACAATACTTTTACGACCATACCAACCTATAGTTTAATTTCCGATTCATTTCAAAATTGGAGAGGAATGCAGGAATCTGGTGGACGACGCATCAAAAGAGCCATTTTAATTAAACAATCTTCCATTCGGTTTTTAACGGAGGAGAAGATTGAAGATTATAAAAAAATTGAATTGGTTAAAACTTATATTGACCATCGGCAACGTGAAATTCTAAAGTATAATGAAAAGACCGCGGCAGATAAATCGGTTTTAATCAATGGAAGAAACCAAACCAACTTTGGTGTTTTTAGAAAATATGTGAACGGTTATTTAAATGAAAATTCTGCCGTAAATAAAGAGCTGACTTTAATGGTTAGGCAATTGGAACCCACTTCTAAAGGGATTCCTTTGGAAATATATTGCTTTATAAGTGATAAGCGTTGGGAAAACTACGAAGCCATTATGGCCGATATTTTTGACCATGTGATAGCCTCAGTGCCATATTTTGATCTGGAAATTTTTGAGGAACCAACAGGAGCTGACTTAAGGTCTTTGGTGGATAAAAATATCAAATATTAGAAATGCGAATTAAAGATTAAAAACAATAAGAAACCAATCTTTAGCAAAACAGCTGTTTTAGCGTTTTTTTACGCGCACAACACCAGTCACAATGTCTTGTCCTGAAATAGCTATACACAAACAAAGGGTGTATGGAACAGAAAGAACAAGAATTTTATGCTCCACGGGAGAATAAACAAAGTCGTTATGACAAACGTCTGATTTTTAAAAT